>MJGMD1__coassemble_1846_pt1 | contig 65140 bp, 32 predicted proteins | sample MJGMD1__metabat2_low_PE_010 | metagenome-assembled genome bin MJGMD1 | reverse complement strand
AGTCACCTCAGAACTCAGGTATTGAAAGTTGCTTCTATTATAATTTTAACATTAGGGATTAATATCTTGTATCATTATATCTCGGAAAAGAGTGTAATAGTACCTATGCAATCTATCTATGTACCTTCCGGACAACGTGTAAATATTACATTATCGGATGGAACCAATGTATGGTTAAATGCCCGGACTAAGATAAATTATCCGGCTGTATTTGATAAATCCGTACGTCATGTAATAGTAGACGGAGAAGCTTATTTCGATGTAGCGAAAGACAAGAAAAGGCCTTTTATTGTAGAGACAGATAAATGCAACATGGAAGTATTGGGGACAAAATTTAATGTAGAGGGCTATTCGGATAAGGACGATTTCGAAATTGTATTGATGGAAGGAAGTGTAAAAGTCGCTTCCAAGCAGGGAATTGGCGATACGTTGGTTTTGACTCCTGATAATAAAGCCAGTCTCCAAAAGGATGGGAAATTAAAGGTAACGCCTGTTGATGATTATAATCCCTATCGTTGGAAAGAAGGTTTGATCTGTTTCAAGACCGAATCATTTTTATCTATCATGAATGATTTGGAGAAGTATTTCGGAATAAATATAGTCGTAGAGAATAAAAGCGTATTGAAATATAATTTTACCGGAAAGTTCAGACAGGCAGATGGTATTGATTATGCGTTAAGAGTTTTACAACGGGATATTCGCTTTACCTATGAACGGGATGATGAAAAACGGATTATTTATATCAGATAAACATAGTGATAATATAAACGCAAAATAAAAACACAACATTAGTAATAATCTTAAAAACAAGGAGGCATGAAAACAAACAAACACTAAACAAAAATGCCGGCAAGCGCTGGGGGGCATTTACCGGCATTCAAATCAACACAATTTTTTAATTCATTGTATTAACTTCAAATCAGTAACAAAAGTATGAAAAAAAACTTTTTGTCGGGTAGATATTATCTTAAATCCCCGCAACTTAAACAAATCTCTAGAATTATGCGAATCACCACATTTCTGTTATTAGTCTGTGTTTTTTGCGCTTTTGCAGAAAATACGCATTCACAGAATGCTAAAGTGAGTATATCCATGAGTAATGCTCATTTAGAAGATATATTAAGTGAGATAGAAAGTCAGACAGACTATCTGTTTATTTATAATAATCAGGTGGACATCAACAAAAAACGTTCTATTAAAGTGAAAAACAAACCGGTTTCTGAGGTTTTAGATAACCTGCTGAGAAATATGGGAGTCAATTATGCAATGGAAGGAACGCATATTGTACTGACACAAAAAACAGAAAAAACTCTCCCTGTACAACAACAAACTAAAAGTATCACAGGTACTATCGTAGATGTAAACGGCGACCCCATTATTGGTGCAAACATTATTGTTAAAGGAACTAGTAACGGTACAATCACAGATGTAGATGGCCGCTTTACAATTGAAGCTGATTCTAAATCTATTTTGAATATTTCTTACATCGGATACCTGACAAAAGAAGTAGTAGTAGGTAATCAAAAGACCGTCCGCATTGTATTACAAGAAGATACAAAGACTCTGGACGAAGTTGTTGTGATTGGCTATGGTACACAAAAAAAGGCTGATTTGACAGGATCGGTAGCTAATGTTAGTGCCGAAAAACTGAATACACAGAGTAATGCCAATATAGGTCAGGCCTTGCAGGGTAAAATAGCAGGTGTGGATATCGTATCACAAGGAGGTAGCCCGGGAGCAGGTACTCGCATTATGGTACGTGGTATCGGAACATTGAATAATGCGGCTCCTCTTTATATTGTGGATGGTATGTATATGTCAGGAATCGATCATATAAATCCTAATGATATAGCTAGTATCGATGTCTTGAAGGATGCATCTTCGGCTGCTATTTATGGTTCAAGAGCAGCTAACGGTGTTATTATCGTGACGACAAAAGAAGGTTCGAATACAGAAGGCAAACCGATTGTTGATTTGTCAATCAATGCCGGAGTTTCTCTCGTAAGTAAAAAATTGGATATGCTAGATGCTCAGGGATGGGCAGAAGTCACTTCTGTGGCTCGTCAGGCAGTTGGAATGCCTGTTCTGGATATGGCTACAGATTTGGCAAATAAACCGGATAACAACTGGCAGGACATTATGTTCCGTCCGGCTTTGATGCAGAACTATAATGCATCTGTTAAGGGAGGAGGTAAGTATTCAACTTACTATACAGGTTTAGGATACTTCAATCAGGATGGTGTTGTAAAAGGAACGAATTACGAACGCTATACTTTACAATCTAAAAATGATTATAAAAAAGGTATTTTCTCTGCCGGAACGAATATCTTATTAACATTCAACCATGATAAGCCATTACATGAAGAATCTCGTGGCGGTATGGTTGGAACAATTCTACAGGCACTTCCTACTTTAGAAAAATATGATGAGACTCGGAAAGGTGGTTACGGCGGATTATATGGTGACGTGACTAATCTGCCAAACCCGCTGGGAATAATTGACGATAACCTGATGAACCGTTATAGCGAGAATATGAAGGTCTATGCTAACATATATGCACAGTTGGAATTATACAAAGGCCTGAAATTTAGATTGAACTTGACTCCAGACTTTGATTTTTACCGTTATAAGAAGTATTTGAATGAATATGATTTCGGTATTACAACTAACTCTGTAACTCAGTTGACGGAGCGTCAGACCCGTAAACGTAATATTTTGGTAGAAAACCTATTAACTTATGATCAGACATTTGGTGATCATAAAATTTCAGTATTGGCTGGTTATACTTATCAGGACAGTCGTTATCGGTATTTGCAAGCTTATGGCGAAAATCTACCGCAAGGACTGGAAGAAATAGATGCATCTACCACCAATCGTAGTAATGCAGGCTATTCGAATCGTAGTGTTCTGACATCTATCTTGGGACGTGTATTTTATTCCTATAAGAATAAATATCTAATCACAGCAACAATTCGTCGCGATGGTTCTTCAAAATTCGGAAAGAATAATCGATATGGTAATTTTCCCTCTGCTTCAGTAGGATGGAATATGGCTGAAGAATCGTTTATGAAAAATCTGGAATGGTTGGATCAATTGAAAATTCGTGGTGGTTATGGTGTACTGGGTAACCAGGAAATTGATGATTATCAATATACTTCTACAATCACGACTGGTATCAACTATCCAGATGGTCATGGCGGATTGATCCAAGGAGCTTTCCCGAAAGATTTTGCCAACCCGGATATTAAATGGGAATCTACAGCAATGACGAATGTGGGTATTGACTTTGTCGCTTTTAATAATCAATTGAGTATCACGGCTGACTGGTATGTGAAGAATACGAAAGATATCTTGCTGTCAGTTCCTATTCCTATTTCTTCCGGTGGTGCGAACGATCCGATCCGAAATGCAGGTAAGATTCGTAATAAGGGATTTGAGTTCAACGTGGCTTGGAATACTAGTGTAAATAAAGATCTTTCTTATGGAGTTAGCATATTAGGTAGCTTTAATAAGAATGAGGTAACTGCTATGGGTACAGGTTCACAGGCTATCTGGGGTGGAGCTACTAACCAGAATATCAACACTTGTAAAACAATGGCAGGCTATCCGATTGGTTCATATTGGTTGATTCCGACAGACGGTTATTTTAATAGCGACACTGAAGTTGAGGCTTATTCAAAAGATGGTGTTAAAATACAGCCGACTGCGCAAGCTGGCGATATTCGTTTCAAAGATACCAATGATGATGGTACGATTGACGATAAAGACCGTGTTTACTGTGGTAGTCCGTTCCCTGACTTCACGTTCTCGGTAAACGGAAATTTAACATGGAAGAACTTTGATGCTTCTGCAACTTTCCAGGGTGTTGCTGGTAATAAGATCTATAATGCAACCCGCCAGACGTTGGAAGATGCAACAAAAGGTACGAATTTTTTGGCATCTACATTGGATTACTGGACTCCTGATAATTTGAATGCAGCACATCCACGTCTAACCTGGGATGACCCGAATCGTAATACCCGTGCAGAATCTGACCGTTATCTGGAAAATGGTTCTTATTTGCGTTTGCGTAATTTGCAGATAGGTTATACGTTCCCGCAACAGTGGTTCAAAGGCTATATTCAGAAAGCCCGTGTGTATGCAAATGCGGAGAATCTGTTTACGATTACTGGATATACAGGCTATACTCCAGACGTAAATGCAGATAATGCGAGATATCGTGGTTTTGATAATTTTATTTATCCGACAAACCGTGTGTTTATGTTAGGCTTAAATGTAACATTTTAATTGAAAAAGATATTATGAAGACATATATAAAGACAACACTAGCTGTGTTATTTGCCGGAATGTTCCTCTTCTCTTCGTGCGACAGTCAATTGGATCAAATAAATCCTAATAAAGCAACAGAAGATACTTTCTGGAAAGATGAAAACGATTTTAATCTGGCGTTGACATCTTGTTATACTCCATTGAAAAATGCTTTGAATGGAGGATATTATGGAACTAGAGGTGTGATGCTCCGTATAGCACGTGCCGATGAAGTAGATTTTCGTAATGATATTTCGGATGTGTATACTGTAAACCGTTTTACTAACAGTAATACGAATTCTCTGACTCATGGTATGTTTTATCAGTTCTATAATGCTTTGTATCGTACTAATTCTATCATGCAAAAACTGGAAGAAAAGAAGGATCAGTTCTCTTCTGAATTTCAGAATGCCGTTACCGGAGAATGCCTGTTCATTCGTGGATTTTATCTGTTTCAACTGGCTAAAGAGTTTCAGAATGTTCCTTTGAGATTAACAGCTTCACAATCTCCTTCAACTTTCCCGTTGGCAAAGTCTTCTCAAGCGGAAGTTTGGGCTCAAGCTGAAATGGATTTAAAGAAAGCAGCGGAGCTTCTGCCTATTACAAATATAGTAGGAAAACCGACAAAAGGTGCAGCTAATGCAGCTTTAGGTAAATTATATATTTATGAGGAAGAATGGCAGAAAGCAATTGATGTAATGGAGCCGCTTACCCAAAGTCCGTATACATACAAACTAGTTGATGATTTCTACTGGAATTTCGATGATGAACACGAGAATAATTCGGAAAGTATTTTTGAATTGTTAATTGAAGATGTAGGTGGTACGGATTTGTGGGGTGATGGTGAAAATATTAACTCTACTCAGTCTAATACCCGTCCGAAAGAGTATGCCGCAGCAGAAGTCGGTGGCTGGTATGAAGCAAACCCGACCCAGCAAATGATGGATATACTCTTGAAAGAAAAGGATAAGGATGGTAATTACGATTATCGTACTCGCTGTTCCGTAGCATGGGATTATGACGGCTGTATGTATTATCAGAAGCCTTTCCGTGAAGTGTTTGCACAGGATAAATGGAAAACGTACTGGATATTGAAATATCAGAATTGGAAAACGCTGACCGAAGAGATTGCTCCTCCAAAATCATTTATTAATGAACGTGCAATCCGTTATGCAGATGTACTATTGCTATTGGCGGAAGCAAATATAAATCTTGGAAAACTGGATGTTGCGATTGGCTATATTAATCAAATTCGCCAACGTGCAAATCTGAATGATTATAGTGGAGCAAAAACCAAGGAGGCTGTATTCGAAGATTTAGTACATCAACGTGCTGTAGAGTTCTTTGTTGAAGGTGAACGATTTTATGATTTGCGCCGTTGGGGATTATTTGACCAAACACTTAAATCCTGTGATGAAGTTCGTTATCAAAACTTTGTTGGTGGTAAATCAGGCGGTACCAATAAGTTCTACTATTTCCCGATACCGGCAAAGGAATTGGAAACTAATGAATTATGTACTCCCAATGAAGGTTGGTAGTGATTAGTTTTAATAGGTAGTCTTTTTTATTAAGCCGGCTATGATTAGTGTATTATGCACTACAGCCGGCTTTTTTATACTTATTCTATCAATTTGATAATAATAAATGGTATGAAAAAATTTAACATTATAGTAACATCCGTCTGTATTCTTGCCGGTTTTTCCTGTAGTAAAAAAGAAGAGAATAAACCGAATGTGATCTATATACTAATGGATGATATGGGATACGGTGATTTGCAATGTTATGGACAACAGAAAATTGAAACACCGAATATCGATCGACTGAGAAATACTGGTATGCAGTTTACCCAGCATTATACCGGTTCTCCGGTATCAGCTCCGGCCAGGTGTGTATTATTGACTGGACTTCATTCCGGACATACACAAATCAGGGCAAATGACGAAATGCCGGAGAGAGGAGCTATCAATAGTCACGACTCGATGTTCATTCATCCGGAATTGGAAGGACAATATCCTTTAAAGGCTGGAACGATGACAATTGGGCGTATGATGCAACAAGCCGGCTATAAGACCGGATGTTTCGGTAAATGGGGGCTGGGCAATCCGAGCTCGGATGGTGTACCGAATAAGCAAGGCTTCGATGAGTTTTTTGGCTACAACTGCCAGCGACAGGCGCATACTTATTATCCTCCTTTTTTATGGAAAAATGAGAAGCGCGTTTATCTACCCAATAAGGTATTAGATCCTCATTTAACCAAACTGGATGAAGGGGCAGATCCTTACGATGAGGCCAGTTATGCCAAATATACTCAAAATGTGTATTCTAACGATACCATTTTTAGTGAGTTGCTGCAATTTGTAGATCAAAATAAAAAACAACCATTCTTCCTGATGTGGACAACTCCTCTTCCTCATGTTTCTTTGCAGGCTCCGGAACGTTGGGTTAAATATTATGTTGAGAAATTCGGTGACGAAGCTCCTTATACCGGAACTGCCGGCTATATGCCGTGCCGTTATCCGCATGCGACTTATGCTGCCATGATCAGTTATTTCGATGAGCAGGTAGGAAAACTTGTTGATCACTTGAAAAAGAATGGTTTATACGATAATACTGTAATTATTTTCACATCCGATAATGGACCCACTTTCAATGGAGGAAGCGATTCGCCTTGGTTTGATAGTGGAGGCCCTTTTAAGTCTGAATATGGTTGGGGTAAGTGTTTCGTTCATGAAGGAGGAATCCGGGTCCCAGCGATTATATCTTGGCCTGGACATATAAAAGAAGGTAGTGAAACAGATCATATTAGCTCCTTTCAGGATGTTATGCCCACATTGGCAGATATTGCAGGAATAGTTTGCCCACCTACAGACGGTATTAGTTTTCTTCCCACTTTAAAAGGTGAAAAGGCAAAGCAGAAGGAGCATGAATATCTATATTGGGAATATCCTGATCCCCGTATCGGGTTGAAGGCAGTCCGTTGGGGTAAGTGGAAAGGTATTATTACAGATATCAGAAAAGGGAATACGGTAATGGAACTATATGATTTGGATAACGACTTGCAGGAACTACATGATGTAGCCGTCGAACATCCTGATATTGTGGAGAAATTACAGCATTATATGGATATATCACATGAAACTCCGGAAAATTCGAAGTTCCGTTTTTAACAGGTAGATTAATGAAGTATACACGAAAGTTAAACTATAAATGGTTTCTGTTTTTTCTGTTTTATTGCATGCCTTATGCAGAAGCAGGGGAAGTATTGCGTTTTGACAATGGATGGAAATTTTATCTGGGTAACAGAGGACAGGATGTCGTATTACCTAGTTATGATGATTCCGGCTGGCGGATGCTCAATCTGCCTCATGATTGGAGCATAGAAGGTATTTATGAACAAACTGCAAATGGAACGGACTGGCAAAGCGGTTATCTTCCGGCTGGAATAGGATGGTATCGAAAGACATTTTCTTATAATCAGGACTGGGAGAATAAAAAAGTCCGTATTCAGTTTGACGGGATTTATCTAAATAGTGAAGTCTGGATTAACGGTCATTTGTTGGGAAAGCGACCAAACGGATATATCGGATTCGAGTACGATCTGACTCCTTATCTGAAGAAAGGAGATAATTGTATAGCTGTTAAAGTCGACCAGGCTAAACCGCTTACTGGTCGTTGGTATACAGGCTCCGGTATTTACCGGCATGTTTACCTGAACATTTCTTCTCCTGTTCATATTGCTTATTCCGGTATTTTTTTCAGGGTAGATACTTTTTTGCCTGATCAGGCTGTTTGCTCGGTTGACGTTTCATTCATAAATCTTGATAAAAAAAAGATACAGGCTGTATCTTCTTTGCTTGACAAGAACGGGCAAACTATAGCCCGGAGTTCCGGGACGGAAAATATTCTTTCCAAAGATAAAGTGAAAATGATTGTTCCTAATCCCGAACGTTGGTCGCCGAATCATCCCATTGTTTATACTTTGATTTGCCAATTGAAACAGGGAGAAACAGTGGTGGATGAAGTTCGTCAACTGGTGGGCTTTCGTTCATTGGAGTTCAGTCCTGAATTTGGTTTTAAGTTGAATGGAGAGGTTACTAAACTGAAAGGCGTTTGCGATCATCATACAGCTGGTGCTGTGGGAGCGGCTGTTCCCGAAGATATTTTGTATTATCGTTTAAAACTTTTAAAAGAGATGGGATGTAATGCTATTCGTACGGCTCACAATCCTTTCTCTCCGGAGTTTTATACGATGTGCGACACAATGGGACTGATGGTGCTGAATGAAGGGCTGGATGGATGGAATATTCCGAAGGCTGCCGATGATTACGGTAATTATTTTGAGAAATGGTGGAAAAAAGATATGACTGCTTTTATCAAACGCGATCGTAATCATCCATCTGTGATTATGTGGAGTATTGGAAATGAGGTTAATAATGCCGCTCCGGAAATTCAACAAAATCTGATCGAACTGTTCCATTCCTTGGATACACGCCCTGTAACACAGGGCGGTACCGATCCGACTCGTGGTATGTCTGTCGATTATGAGAAAAATTTCGGCCGGCTTGATATTGTCGGATTTAACGGGAACGGGGAAGAAGTCGGAGAATTCGAAAAGTTCCGTAAAGACTTTCCTTCTGTATGTGCAGTGGCAACGGAGGTTCCTCATACCTATCAGACACGTGGTGTTTACCGGACAAAGACGCAGTGGAGGAGAAGGGATTTTCCGGCTCCCTGGGAACAAAGTGATCCTGTGAAATGGGAGCAATTTAAGAAGCGGATATTTCCGATCCCAGATTTGACCGGAAATGAATTTTTCCCGGAGGAAGCAGCTAATCCTTATTACCAGTCTTCGTATGATAATGCATCAGTCCGTATCAGTATCCGGAAATCCTGGCAAAGAACCAGTTCATTTCCCTGGTTGATGGGAGAATTCCGTTGGGGAAGTTTTGATTATTTGGGAGAGGCGGTATGGCCGCAACGTTGCGGCAACTTTGGAGTTATAGACATGGCAGCTATACCGAAAGATGCTTACTTCCTATATCAGAGTTTATGGAGTGATAAACCAATGGTACATCTGTTACCTCATTGGACTCATACCGGAAAGGAAGGACAAATACTTCCGGTAGTTGTATATACCAACTGTGATTCTGTTGAATTATTATTAAATGATGTATCTTTGGGAACACAACCTTATGAGGGGGAACAGTTAGTATGGAAAGTCCCGTATAAAGCAGGGAAAATAGAAGCAAGGGCAAAAAATCGCAATGAAATTGTTGCAACAGATTTACAGCAAACGGCCTCTTCTGCTTATGCGGTTGTTTTTTCGGCTAATAAACTTGTGCTTAGAGCAGGTACTGATGATGTTGTTCGTCTCGAATTGAGTGTTGTTGATAGAAATGGCGTTTTATGCCCGTATGCTTCGGATGAATTATTCTTCGACTTGCAAGGGCCGGTTCGTTTGTTAGGAGTAGACAATGGTGACCCTATAGATATGTTTCCTTATAAACTGCCTCGTTGTCGCGTTTTCAGAGGAAAATGCGTTTTATTGCTTCAGGCTACTAATACATCAGGTACAGCTGTATTAGCTATCCGGTCGAATAAATTGATAGAAAAGAAAATAACAATAGAAACAAAAAAACAATAAACATGAAAACACAACTTATTTTATGCATGGGTGGAACCCTGCTAGTTGGGATGTCAGCCTGTAAAAATGAAGCTCCCAAAAAAGAAGTACCGATGAATGTTATCTATATTCTCGCCGATGACTTGGGTTATGGCGATATCGGTTGTTATGGACAAACAAAAATACATACACCGAATATTGATAAGATGGCAAAGGAAGGTATGTTGTTTACCCAGCATTATGCGGGATGTACGGTTAGTGCTCCGTCACGTTGTTCTCTGATGACAGGTTTACATACCGGGCATTCCCAGATACGTGGAAATAAAGAAATCAATCCGGAAGGGCAACAACCAATGGCTGCTGATACTTATACTTTGGGAAAATTGATGAAATCGGCAGGTTATACTACCGGTATTTTCGGAAAATGGGGATTAGGTTATCCGGGCTCTTCATCTGTTCCTTCTACGATGGGATTTGATGAGTTTTTCGGATATAACTGCCAACGCCAAGCACACAGTTATTATCCTGATCATTTATGGCATAATAACGATACAGTTTTTTTACATGAAAACGATAATGAAGGACGTAAAGTTTATTCACAGGATTTGATCCATGAACAGGCTTTGAAGTTCATTCGTGATAATAAAGACAGACCTTTCTATGCTATGCTGACTTATACCCTACCTCATGCTGAATTAAATCTACCTCATGATTCTATTTATCAGTTGTATGAAAATGCGTTTGAGGAGGTCCCTTATGATGGTAAGATGGGCTATCATCCATCTGAAAAACCTTATGCTTCTTTTGCTGCTATGGTGACCAGACTGGATAAATATGTCGGTGATGTGATGGCTGAATTGAAAGATCTAGGACTGGATAAGAATACAATTGTTATTTTTACCAGTGATAACGGTCCTCATAGGGAAGGTGGGGCTAATCCCGATTATTTCAAGAGTTACGGTCCTCTGAGGGGAATCAAAAGAGATGTTTACGAGGGAGGAATCCGTGTTCCGATGGTCGCTTGGTGTCCAGGGAAGATCAAAGCTGGTATTAAAACAGACCATGTCAGTGCATTTTGGGATGTTATGCCTACTTTGGCAGAGTTGACCGGTGTCACTTTACCAGAGCCTGGTGATGGTGTCTCTTTCTTGCCTACTTTGTATTCAAAAGAAGGACAGAAACAACACGATTATCTGTATTGGGAATTCCATGAGTTGAATGGAAGGGAAGCTTTGCGCTGTGGCAATTGGAAGCTGATTCGCCAACCGATCGTAGGGGAGACTATTTTGGAGCTATATGATCTGAGTAACGATATCCATGAAGATCATAATCTGGCCCAGCAAAACCCGGAAAAAGTAAAAGAACTGGAAATATTAATGGATGGAGCACGTACGGAATCTCCTTTATTTAATTTTGGAAGACAATGAAAATATCATTATTCATATCAATGTTATTGGTTGCGGGCAGTTTATTTGCCCGTAACCTGGATAAAACATTTCAATTGTTGCCCCAACCTCAGTCGATAGAGGTACTGAATGGCAAAGGACTAAATTACGGCGATCTGTCGTATGTAGTATCTGCCGGAGAAGCTCCGATCCCTGTACTGGGGGCTATTACAGATGGTTTGCCTCAAAGTGAGCAGGCTGGTAAAGGTGTTCATTTCCAGTTGTCACAGACAAATGTGCCGGACTCCCCGGAAGGATATGTCTTGGAAATAACAAATAAAGGTGTTACCATTACTTCCCGTAGCGAAGCTGGTCTTTTCTATGGTTGCCAGACATTGGAGCAGCTACTCGAAGACAGCCGCGACTTTAAGAAGGAAATTCCACCGATGAAGATTACAGACTATCCGGCAATAGCTTACCGTGCTGTCCATCTGGATACCAAACATCATCTGGACCGGATGGATTATTATTATCGTATGGTGGATAAGCTGGCCCGTTATAAAGTAAATGCCATTATTTGGGAACTGGAAGATAAATTGCGTTTTACCCGTCGTCCGGAAATCAGTGCGCCGAACGCAATCAGCAAACAGGAAATGCAGGCTTTATGCCGATATGCAAAAGAACGGAATGTGGAGATCAGCCCACTGGTACAAGGCTTGGGACATGCCGGATTTATCCTGAAACATCATTGGGAATTAAGGGAAAATCCTGCCAGCGACTGGGAGTTCTGTCCATCCGACCCTCGTACTTACGAAATGCAGTTTGATTTGTATCTGGATGCTCTCGAAGCGATGCCTTATGGAAAATATCTGCATGTAGGAGGAGATGAGATTACAGCAATCGGTATCGACGACCGTTGCAAGGCGACCGGCAAGTCTGCTTTTGAACTTCAGATGATTTGGTTAAAGAAAGTCTGTCAGTTTGCAGTCGACCACGGCCGCACTCCTATCTTCTGGGATGATATGCCGCTTAAATATGCCGGAATCTGGGAACTTGCACTGAGCGATAAGACGGACGCAGAAGTGGCAAAGGAATGGAATACAGAGAAACTGGATAAGGCAATCGACCTTTTTCCGAAGGAATGTGTGTATATGCGCTGGAAATATGAGGATGCAACGTCTCCCGCCCATCAGCGCCTTTTGAAATGGTACAGTGATAAGGGCCTTAAAGTGATGGGGGCAACAGCAGCATCGGCGGGTGATTCTCCTTTCCTTCCACGTAAAAATACCCGGTCGGAATATATAAGAGGCTTCAGCCGGTTGGTGGCGGAAAATCATCTGGAAGGTATTTTGGCAACAGCCTGGGATGACGGTTCGCCTCATTTGGAAACCGTTTGGCGTGGTTATATCGCACAAGGGGAATTCGGCTGGAATCCTGTGGCACGCGATATCGATGCTTTCAAAAAGGCACATGCCCAGCGTGAATACGGTTTCCGCCCGGAGGATAACCGGATGGCTTTTCTGGATGAACTGGAGAAAGCTGTCTTTTTCTTTGATGGGGCATTGGTTTCATCCGGTCGGCGTAATCCCGCCTGGGGAACATCTTCTTTCACTTTGATCGGTTTGCCGGATAAAAAACACCCGGGTGTTTGGAGTAAAACATACAAAGAAAAAGTAGATAGAGCCAGGGAAGAGGCCAAACGGTATGAAATGATTCACGAGGGTGTCTGTGCGGCAGAAAGGAATGCATTGCGTAACCGCTATACACTGAAAGTCTATGAACAGACGAATAATCTGCAAAACTATCCAGTGCGTCTTATCTTGGCTTTGGACGAGTACGATACGGCAAAGGATGAAGCCGCCCGTAAAACGGCACAGGACAAGATACGTGAGGTATGCGATTATTTTAAAGTGATGCGCCAAAATCTGGAAGCTGTTTATTCGGAAACCCGTTTCATGCAGCAACCCGAAGGGTTTGTCGCCGATATGAACCACCATAATCATCTGGCTTCGCTGACAGAGAGCAGCGACTGGCTTTATTTGTATGAGATACCGATGGTTAAAGCGGTAAGAGCTTGGTTGGGGGATTAAATCAGCCAGGCCTAAGCAGATTTGGCCGTAAATAAAATGAGTTCTTTGAATAGTTTGTCAAAAACTTGCGTGTTTGAGTTAACCTCAGACACGCAAATAAATCGTTCAAGCATATAAGTATTGTATATGACCGGCCTACATGAGGATATGGAATAAGGTATTCCAAGCTTCTCACATATAGCCTTAGCCAAATTGACAGCAACTATCTGTCTGTTCTGCCATCCATTGAAATCAGCTGATAACATGGAATCCATTCTTGCACATAGGGGGGAATAAATATCTCTTTGGAGAAAAAGGCATCAGCAATAATGAAATTGGATATTCTTTGTTTCTGTTCTTTTCGGTTGATAAGATACCGGTGTACCAATCCTTTGGATTCTTATCCATATTCTCCAATGTTTAGAAAAAAACAACTTTATGTCAAGGATATTAACTAAGTTCTGATAGAACTAACCAATTCTTAATTTGAGACAAATATAATGCTATTTGGGGTTTTGTGTTCAAATTTAACTCAAAATAACATATAAGTGTTAATTACGCTATTGACACAATGTACAAATAACCCTTTTCAGGAGAATTTTCTATTATCCACGTCTAAAAAAATTCACGTTTTGTCATTTCGTAACCATAAATCCATTTGTGTCAACAAACCGATAAAGCAGAACTCCGTGAAAACGGCATATTTGCAATATGCCCGAAGATTATCTTATACAAGTAAAGAATGGAGGGGATATATTGTCATTTTGTTAATATGACAATTCTTATTTGTTGTACACGCATTAGTATAATAATTGTCATTAATTTATAAAATAAATATTGATATCGTTGATAATTTTAGATAATAAGATATATTTATGGATAGGGTAATAATAAGATAAATCTTATTCAATAGAACATATATTAACAACTTGCCTGATTTTATTAAATCTGTATAAAACAGAAAAGAAGCTCGAAATATTAATCTATGACATTGGCTGTTTAATGCTATTTAAAACCTGTATAAAATTAAAAACCACTGTTTATTAGTGTGTTATGTGTTTATATTGTTTTTGCAATGTATTAAAATTGAAAACTAATTCTTGGATAATTAACTAAGTTCTATCAGAACTCTGTCAAGAATAAATCGTACATATGTTCAGATAAACTTACACTCCTTATTTCTAAACAAATAACTAATCTGTAAATCTAACTGTCTAATGGTATGAAAAAATGTAATATTATCCTTAGACTTTGCATTTACAACGTGTATTTTTTTAAACAAAAAACATTATGTTGAAAATCGTAAAATCAGTCAGTCTTGTATTACTGTCAGCTGCTTTATATTCAGGAGGAACTGTCTATGCAGCGGGTCATGTAATCTCTCCAAGAGTTGACATCTCCCAGCAACAAAAAAGCTTGAAGGGAACAGTAGAAGATGAATTTGGTCCTGTAGCCGGAGCATCTGTAGTTGTAAAAGGTACCACGAACGGTACGGTAACAGACATGGATGGCAAGTTCGTGTTGGATGCAAAAAAAGGAGATATTATTCAAATCTCTTTTATCGGCTACTTGACCCAGGAAATCAAGTACACCGGACAACCAATCATTAACGTCAAATTAAAGGAAGACACGCAGATGCTGGACGAAGTGGTCGTTGTTGGTTTCGGCACGCAGAAGAAAGTGAATCTAACAGGTTCCGTATCTGTTGTCGGAGCTGACGAACTGGCTTCCCGCCCGGTAGCCAATGTGACACAAGCCCTGCAGGGTTTGGTTCCCGGCATGAATTTCAGTTATGGCGGGCAGGGGGCGAAAGTCGGTAGTACGATGAATATCAATATACGTGGTACCGGAACTTTGGATACCAATGTCGCAAACGCTTCTCCACTGGTTTTGATTGATGGTATGGAAGGCGATATGAATATGTTGAATCCGAATGATATTGAGAATATTTCCGTATTGAAAGATGCGGCAGCTTCTTCTATCTATGGTTCACGTGCACCTTATGGTGTTATTCTGGTAACAACCAAGAAAGGAAAGAGCGGTAAGCCCAGCATCAATTATAATAATAGCTTGCGCTGGTCTCATGCGATTAATATGCCGAGGATGGCTAATTCGTATGATTATGCAAAGTTTCTCAATCAGATTGCTTTGGATGACGGTGAAACTCCCAACTTTACGGAACAACATTTAGCACGTATTCAAGACTATCTGAATGGGACATTGACAGAAACAACTTTCCCTAGCCCGGAAACTCCAACTATCTGGGATTGGCGAGGTAACGCCAATGTGGATTGGTTGAATGAAATTTTCGGAGGTACAGGTTTTTCTCATGAACATTCATTAAGTGTGAACGGCGGTAATGAAAAGTATCAGTATTATTTATCTGCGAACTATATGGATGAGGATGGTATTCTCCGTTACGGCGATGAAGATATGAAACGCTACAACTTTGCAGGAAAAATCAATGCTCAGTTGACATCCTGGCTAAAGGCGAATTACAGTACAAGGTTTATCCGTAAAGACTTGGATCAGCCGTATAATTTGAACGACCCTCTTTTTTATTATGATACGATGCGCCGTTGGCCGACTCAGCCGGTGCTTGATCCGAACGGACATTATCAGACTGAGCTTCCGAAGCAATTAATGCTTTGCGGAAACAATAAAAACCAGACGGATTGGATGTACCAACAATTACAGTTGGAGATAGAGCCGATCAAGAACTGGAGAACCTTTGTTGAAGTCAACTATAAAACGATCAACCTGATGGCTGATGAGATCAGGAATAAAATGCCGGTTTATGATGTAGAAGGTAGTGTTTATTACAATCCGGGTGATAAGTCCAGTATAAATACTTACTCAGAACGTACGAATTTCTTCAATATGAATATATATACTGAATATACATATGTATTGAATAAGAATACGTTTAAAGGAATGGTCGGTTTCCAAAGTGAATCTGATTCATGGAAGAAGGTTGGTGCCAAAAAAGAAGATCTGATATCTGAAAGTGTAACCGATCTTATGGTTGCAACCGGGAAAGAATACATTACAAGTGGGCGTAACCATTGGGCAACTGCAGGTTTCTTCGGACGTATTAATTACGATTATGCCGGACGTTATCTGGCAGAAGTTAATTTACGTTACGACGGTACTTCCCGTTTTGCCAGCAATCAGCGTTGGAATTTGTTCCCTTCTTTTTCTGTGGGTTGGAATATAGCCAAAGAAGCATTTATGGAACCGTATGTAGATACAATCAATCTATTGAAATTACGTGGATCTTGGGGACAACTGGGTAACCAGAATACGGTAAATCTTTATCCGTATATCCAAACAATGCCCTTCTATCCTTCATCCAATACAGATAAAAATACATGGTTGATTAACGGAGAACGACAGAATGGTTCGACAGCACCCGGGCTGATTTCTTCTTCATTGACATGGGAGACTATGAGCTCCTGGAATATAGGTGTCGATCTGGGTTTCTTGAGTAATCGTTTAAACATGAGTCTCGATTATTTTGTCAGAAAAACGACGAATATGGTTGGACCGGCTCCTGAACTTCCGGTTATATTAGGTACAGATGTGCCTAGGGCGAACAATGCGGATATGGAATCCAAAGGTTTTGAGTTGGATGTCGCATGGCGTGACCAGATAAGAGATTTTCGTTATGGAGTACATCTGTTACTGTCGGACGACCGCCAGAAGATATTGAAATACCCGAATGACGAAGGTTCGCTTTCGAAATGGCGTGCAGGAGAATACATGAATGAAATATGGGGATTGACGACAATAGGGCTCGCCAAATCACAGGAAGAAATGGATGCCCACCTGGCTACTTTACCGAATGGAGGACAAAATGCTTTGTCCAGTACTTGGCTGGCAGGTGATGTGATGTATGCCGACCTGAATGGTGATGGTAAAATTACAAAGGGCAACACGATCTATGACCAGGGGGACAGTAAGATCATAGGTAACAGTACGCCCCGTTTTAAATTCGGTCTTGATCTGGATGCTTCATGGAAAGGATTTGACCTTCGTTTGTTTTTCCAGGGGGTAGCTAAAAGAGATTGGGTATTCGGTGCCGGACATTTGGTTTATTGGGGGGAATGCGGGAAGTATCTGGAATTCCGCTATGTTTGATACAAATTATGACTTCTACCGTCCGGAAGGAGATACATGGTTAGGGGAAAACATCAATGCCAAATTCCCGCGATTGACATCAAGCGATAAAAACAGGAATGCTCAGACCGGCTATCTTGAAAATGCGGCTTACATCCGTTTAAAGAACCTGCAATTGGGATATACACTACCGAACGTCTTGACACGTAAGGTAGGTATTTCTAATCTGAGATTTTTCTTCTCCGGAGAGAATTTGTTTACAGTCACCGGACTTCCGAACGGTATTGATCCTGAAACGCTTGGTGTCGGCGATTACGGGAATGGTTCCGGTTCTTATCCGTTGACTCGTACTTATTCGGCCGGCGTTAGTGTTAACTTTTAATTAGAAAACAGATATGAAAGTATTTAATAAATATACCGTTTTATTGGCCGGTGGTTTAATGTTACTGTCGTCATGTAATGATTATTTGAACAAAGAGCCGATCGATGCCATTACGCCTGAGACTTATTTATACTCGGAGGCGGATTTGGGCTCATATGCCTTGGAGCAATATAACTTTAATACGCATTCGGGTGCCGGGCTTGGCATTTGGGCGAATGATAATCATACAGATAATCAGGCTACAAGCAGTTATGACAACAGATGGGTGCCGGGAGAATGGCGAGTGAAAGACCATTATGATAACGCATCAGACGATCCTTATTACTTCGCCAATATTTATAATTGCAATTATTTTCTGGAAACAGTTGTGCCACGTTATGAAAAAGGTGAGATAAGTGGGGCTGATGATATGGTCAAACATTATATCGGAGAAGTCTATTTCCTGCGTGCATGGAATTATTTCAGTAAGTTGAAAACTTTTGGAGATTTCCCGATTGTGAAGGAAACTTTGCCGGATGAGAAATCGGTATTAGTGGAAGCCAGCAAACGTCAACCACGTCATTTGGTTGCCCGTTTTATATTAGAGGATCTGGATAAAGCGATTGAATTACTCTCCAATAATCCAACGGGAGGCACTAATCGTATAACAAAGAATGCGGCTTATTTGGTAAAATCACGTGTGGCATTGTATGAAGCCAGCTGGGAAACCTATCATGCCAACACTGCTTTTGTTCCGAATGGCCCGGGTTATCCGGGACCACAGGCAGACTATGATGCACAGAGCGAAATTGCCTTTTTCCTGAAAGCATGCAAAGAGGCCGCTGCTGTTGTTGCGGACAATGTCCCTTTAGCTGTTAACAACCATGTGTGGGCAGATGGTAGTGCGAAGATGAATAATCCTTACTTTGCACAATTTTCGGCCGACAACATGAGTGGTTATCCGGAAGTCCTGCTCTGGAGAGATTATAATATCGATATGGGGATTAAGCATTCAGCCGGTTATTATATCCGCGTAGGAGGCAACAGCGGTTTTACCCGTCAGTATATGGAAACGTTTCTGATGAAAAATGGTTTGCCTATTTATGCCGCCCATAGCGGATATAAAGGAGACGAGTCTATTTCGGACGTACGTGCTGACCGTGACGAACGTTTGCAACTTTTCACGATGACTCCGAATGAAGTATTAACGGAAGGACAAGTTGAATTTGTAGATACGTTGCCATCGTTGCCCAACATTCTTGCAAAAGCAGAAAGTCGATGTGTTACAGGCTATCAAATGCGTAAGGGCTTATCTGACAATTGGAGTCGCGACTGGAATCAGTCGGCCGAAGGTTGCCCGATTTTCCGTGCCACCGAGGCATACTTGAATTATCTGGAAGCATCCTGCATCGAAAATGGGGGTAGCAGTATTGATGCTAAAGCCGCAAATTACTGGCACCAGCTACGTGAAAGAGCCGGTCTGCCTGCCGATTATAATGTAACGGTAGCCGCTACAGATCTCAGCAAGGAAAACGACTGGGCTGTCTATTCTGCAGGTATGCAGGTCACTCCGTTATTATTTAATATCCGCCGCGAACGTCGTTGCGAACTATTGGAAGAAGGTTTTCGCATGGACGACCTTAAACGTTGGAGGTCTTTGGACCAACTGAATGCCACCTGGCAACCTGAAGGGTTTAATCTATGGGAATCCGGAGTATATAAAAAGTATGAAGAACAAGGGTATAAGTTAGTGGATGACGGGTCGGATTTAGCAAATGTATCATCTCGCACTCTAAGTACTTATCTTCGTCCTTACAAGATTATGAACAAGACTTCCAATTTAATGTATGGCAAGGGGTATAATTGGTGTGAGGCACATTATTTGAATCCGATATCAGTTGTTCACTTCCGTAATACTGCTACGGATCCGAAAGACGTAAATACATCTGTAATTTATCAGAATCCGGGCTGGCCTATTGTAGCCGACCAGGGTCCGACGGTTAAATAATAGCAGAAACCGGATACAGAACACGCAGAGTAACGCAGATTTATTTTATTGAGAACTAATAATATCTGCGTTACCCGGTGGCGTCCGGTAAATATCCTTGAATTTTGTATTGCCCCTTTTCCTGCTAAACTAACACAAAACAATTTATTAGTAGTAATCTTGCATTTAATAAATAATATCATGGGAAATTATACACTTACACTTCTGGCTACCGTGATACTGGCCATGAGCAGCATTGTACTGAATGCACAAAATAAACTTCCCCGAGAAGACGAATCATTAGTCTACCCTGAACCTTCGAAATCAATTAAACTTAAACCGGGGGAACAACATCCGACCCAAAAAGGGTGGTATTTCTATACTGCTCATGAATTTAAAGATAAAGACGTTAACCCCAATGGCGTGCCTTTTGGTTTTGAAGATCAGATGAAATGGTTTCAAAACTATGCAGCCATTGATAACAGCAAATGCATGAAGGTTAAAAATGGTGTCCTCCATCTTCTCACGATAAACGAACCGGATTCGATAGTCAATTTCTTTGGTAACACTGTAAAATATTCGACTTACTCGGCTCAGACGGTAGCGTCCATTTCTCCGCAATATTGGGGAGTATTTACAGAAAATATGCGTTATGAAGTACGTATGAAATGCAGTCATGAATTGGGATTTAATCACGCATTATGGTTTATGCCGGAGAGTAGCCGATATGGCAAAGAAGGAGGCGCCGACTATAAAGGATGGCCTAAATGTGGAGAAATTGATCTGTTGGAAACGCCACGGGATAAACCGAATGAAAAAGCGTGGTTTACCCTCCATTCTGAAAATTACAATAGCAAGTCTCCAAACGGAAGTATTTATAAAACACTGGATTTGAAGGATATGAACGAGTGGCATATTTATTGGATTGAACTTACAGCAAAAGAAATTCGCGCCGGTATTAATGGCGAATGCTATTTTGTCCATAACTATGGAGATAAAGGGGACATGGATTGGCCGTGGAATACACCTCAAGGATGGTTTTTTATGATGACTCCGGGCCTGTCGTTTGATCCGGATTCATGGATGGGGGCTGCAAATCCGGCAGATTGGAATCCAAGCTTACCTCCTAATATGCAAATAGATTGGATCCGAGTATATGTTAATGATAAATACAAAGGAGCGGCGCCTCCCAAAGCTAAATATTACTAACTAAGTTTCTTTTTGCTCTTTTTTGTTATCCCTTCCTTTCTCAAGAGATACTTGGTACTCTCTATAGATCTGAATGAAAGGCACATGATGGAAATCAAAGATGTGAAAAAAGAGGATATTCTTTTTATCTTTGTCCGGAATGATTTTTCTTTGGAATAGATGAATTTTAATTCTTATATCATTCCATATGGTCTAAAAACGTATCTTTGGGTTGAATTTAATTTCGGAAGATAAAGAACAAACTAAAACAAACTAAAATGCAAATGAGAAAATTAATTGGTTATATTTTATTAAACCTGCTCTGTATCCCTCTTTGGGCTGCCCACCAGCCGGAATTCTCTACAGCCGGCTTTTTTCAACTGGAAAATACTGGGCGGGAAGTGTATTCGATGAATCCAGCCTGGCGTTTTTACAAAGGAGCGGTGAATGGAGCCGAAGCCAAAGATTTCAATGATACAAGCTGGACAGTCGTTTCTTTGCCGAACGGCATCGAATATTTGCCGACCGAGGCAAGCGGATGTATCAATTATCAAGGTGAAGTTTGGTATCGCAAGCATTTTACCCCTGATGTTGCTTTGAAAGGAAAGAAGCTCTTCCTGCATTTCGAAGCCATTATGGGAAAAAGCAAAATATTCGTCAACGGAAAACTGCTGACAGAACATTTCGGCGGCTATCTCCCTGTTGTGGTAGACGTAACGGATGCACTGGATTGGAACGGGGAGAATGTTATTGCCGTCTGGACAGATAATAGCGACGACCCTTCCTATCCTCCCGGAAAGGCACAGGATGTGTTGGACTACACCTATTTCGGGGGGATTTACCGCGATTGCTGGCTGGTAGCCCATAACAATGTATTTATCACCGATCCCAATTATGAAAATGAAGTGGCCGGAGGCGGGCTGTTTATCGCTTTCGATAAAGTTTCGGATGCTTCCGCCGAAGTACTGTTGAAAATACAGGTGCGCAATGCAACAAAGAAATCCTTTTCCGGAGTTGTCGAATATACCTTGTTGCAACCGGATGGAACGCAAGTCGCTTACCTGAATGACAAGATTCAGGTAAAAGCAGGTAAAGCACTTACCTCATCCGATAAACTGCTGGTGAAGGAACCGAAGTTATGGACTCCGTCTACTCCCTTCTTATATAACCTGTTGGTTCGTGTCTTCGATAAAGAGGGGAACGTTGTAGACGGTTACCGCCGCCGTGTAGGTATCCGTAGTATCGAGTTTAAAGGAAAAGACGGTTTCTGGTTAAACGGAAAACCCTATGGGAAGCCTTTAATCGGGGCGAACCGTCATCAGGATTTTGCGGTTGTCGGTAATGCTGTGGCGAACAGTATCCATTGGAGGGATGCCAAAAAGTTGAAAGAGGCAGGCATGGAAATCATTCGTAATGCCCACTGTCCGCAAGACCCGGCATTTATGGATGCGTGCGACGAATTAGGTTTGTTCGTGATTGTCAATACCCCCGGCTGGCAGTTCTGGAATGATGCTCCTGAGTTTGCACAGCGTGTTTACAGCGATATCCGGAACGTAGTGCGTCGTGACCGCAATCACCCCTGTGTATGGTTATGGGAACCGATATTGAATGAAACCTGGTATCCGGCGGATTTTGCCAAAAATGCCCGTGATATTGTGGATGAAGAATATCCCTATCCTTCCTGTTATTGCGGAAGCGACAGTGAAGCGCGCGGACACGAGAATTTCCCGGTTTATTTTGCCCACCCGATGAATATGCAGGATGCATCCAAAGAAATAGACCCGACAAAAACCTATTTTACCCGTGAATGGGGGGATAATGTGGACGATTGGAGTTCGCATAATTCACCCAGCCGCGCGGCACGTAACTGGGGCGAACAGCCGATGCGGGTACAGGCCGAGCATTATGCACATCCTTCCTATCCGGTCACCAGCTATGATGAACTGTACCGCCAGTCGCCACAACATGTAGGCGGTTGCCTTTGGCATTCGTTCGACCATCAGCGGGGATATCATCCCGACCCCTTCTATGGAGGTTTGATGGACGTTTTCCGGCAGCCTAAATACGCTTACTATCTGTTTATGGCACAGCGTCCGCCAATACAAAACAACCAGCTTGCAGGAAGCGGACCGATGGTTTACATTGCACATGAAATGACACCATTCTCAGGAAAAGACGTAACCGTCTACTCCAATTGCGATGAAGTACGTCTCACCTTTAACAAAGGAGGTAAAACCTATACGTATAAAAAAGATAAGAACCGTAGGGGGATGCCTTCTCCGATTATCACTTTCCCGGATGTGTACGATTTTATGGTGGATAAGGCTTTATCGAGAGCAAACAAGCAGGATGAGGTCTATTTGCTTGCCGAAGGCCTGATGGACGGAAAAGTGGTAGCCACACATAAGGTCGTACCTGCCCGCCGTCCCGAAAAAATCCTGCTTTGGGTCGATAACGAAGGAACCGACTTAAAAGCCGATGGTTCCGATTTCGTAACGGTCGTAGCTGCTGTAGCGGATAAACAAGGCAATATAAAACGCTTGAACAATTATTATATCCGCTTCTCCATCGAAGGGGAAGGCCGTATATTGGGCGGTCTGGAAATTTTGGCAAATCCGGCTCCTGTAAAATGGGGAACAGCACCGGTTCTGGTTCAGTCTACCTTGAAGCCCGGAAAGATACGGATTACAGCCAGTGTCTTATTCGAAGGTTCGCAAATGCCTATGAGTGCGGAGTTGGAACTTGAATCCAAACCCGCTTCTTTCCCGCTGGTTTATAACCGGGAAGAAGCAGCCCGGATTCCGTTGGGCAGCGTCTCTGCCGGGCAGTCGTCCGCTTCAAAGACGGATACAGAACGTGAAGTGGAACGCTTACGTAAAGAATTAAACAGCTTGAAGTTGAAAGAAGTGGAACGCCAGCAATCGGAGTTCGGCGAATAAGGTTAATCCCTGAAAAAAGATTCCCGCCCTTCCGGGAGGTAGCAAAAACTTCAAAAAAGGTTTTTGGGAGCCTCCGGGAAGGGCGGAAATCTTTAAAATTGATTTTTGAACTTTTCGGACAGCCGCGCAAGCATCAAAATCTCTTTTTTTTGTTTTATCTTAGCGCGCAAAAGGAATACCATGGAGAGTATATCGGAGGTCAAGGAATTCAATAAACTTTATTCTGACTATCACGGGTTGTTCGTCCGTTTTGCCGGTACGTACGTTCAAGACGTGATGGCAGCAGAGGATATTGTTGTCGAAGCGATTATGTACTACTGGGAAAGACGCGCCTCCCTTGCTCATGACTCCTGTGCCCAGGCATATATTCTGGAAGTCGTCAAACATAAATGCCTGAACTATTTGCGTCATCTTCGTATCCGTGAAGATGCGGAATTGCAGATGCAAGAACACTTCAACCGTGTAAACAATCTCCGTATAGCGACTTTGGAAGCCTGCGACCCGCAGGAAATATTTAGTTCCGAGGCACAGACCCTGATAGATGAAGCCTTAGAAATGATGCCGGAGAAAACCCGCCAAATATTCCTTATGAGCCGGTATGAGAATAAAACTTACAGCGAAATAGCCGACCATTTCTCCCTTTCCGTTAAAAGTGTTGAATTCCATATCTCCAAAGCATTGAAAATCTTGAAGGACAAACTGAGGGACTATATCGGTATCGTACTTTTCCTTTGAAAACGGTCTGTAAAAATACTTTTTCCGGGAATATTCAATGTTTTGGAAAAAATAGTACATTTTTCATTAGGGTATTTTTTATCCCAAGTGCTCTACTAATAGATACTTGAAAAACACTGTATAATTTTCAATATAAGAATCAAATGAAGAAACGACAATTTTACCTATTGTTTTTACTTGTAATCGGCTGTTTATCTGTGTCGGCCGCTAATCGTTGGGTGATAAATTCCTCCGGAGGGATAACCTGGCACGTGGATGGAAAAATACCACACGAAGACCACATTGAGATGAGTGGGCTGAAAGTCTCCACCGTTTTGCGTTATGGCGTGGATGCCAATGGCGCATTTATCCTGAACAGAAGCATGGTCTGGCCGATGCTTCGTACAATTCCTAATAATACCCATGCCAGCTTGATGCGCCGTTTTGCCTGGAACATTACGGATATGATAGAAGCAAACGGGCAATCTTTACTGAATGAACAGGTAAAAGACATCACTTTAAATGGAACGATGGTAGTGCAAAGTGAATTCATCTTGCCGAGAAAAGGGAAACTGGCATTGACACGTATTTTATTCCCTTCTGTTTCCCATCCTGCCTTTTGCGAGAAATATGTTCTGAAGAATATGGGAGAAACACCGGTTGCGATAGAAATCCCTTCTTCCCGTTCCGTGATTGAAACGGATGCAAATAAAGGTGTGGATGGCAGCTATAAACTGGTATCGTCTATACAAGGGCAAGCTGCGGTACAACTAAAGCCCGGTGAAGAACATGTGTTTTATGCCTCTTTTGCCGGTTATAAACCGGACGAAAAGGAACTGGTACTGGATATAGATAAAGAATTACAGGCACGTCAAAACCTGATAGCCGGTTTCTGGGATAATCTGGTACTGGATACTCCTGACCCGGTTATTAATACCATGTTTGCTTTCGCTAAAATCCGTGGGGCGGAAAGTATTTACGATACCAAAGGCGGTCTGATGCACGGGCCGGGCGGCGAATCCTATTATGCTGCTATCTGGGCAAACGACCAGGCTGAATATATCAATCCGTTCTTTCCTTATTTGGGATATGAAACAGGAAACCGCTCCGCACTCTGCTCTTATGAACATTTTGCCCGTTTTATGAATCCGGAATATAAACCGATACCCAGTTCCATTATCGCGGAAGGTACGGATATCTGGGCGGGAGCCGGCGACCGCGGGGATGCGGCAATGGTTGCCTATGGAGCTTCACGCTACGCCTTATCACGTGGGGATAAAGCCGAAGCCGAAAAGCTATGGCCGTTAATCGAATGGACTTTGGAATATTGCAAACGCAATTTGAATGAAGGTGGCGTAGTAGCTTCTGATGCAGACGAACTGGAAGGACGTTTCCCTGCCGGAAAAGCCAATCTGTGTACTTCTTCTCTTTATTATGATGCTTTGCGCTCTGCTGTTTATCTGGGGAAAAGCCTCGGAAAGCCTTCTTCCCGGTTGGCGACCTATACGAAACAGGCGGATGCTTTGAAAAAAAATGTCGACCGTTATTTCGGAGGAACCGTGGAAGGTTTCAATACCTATAAGTATTATGAAGGAAACGATGTGTTGCGTTCCTGGATTTGCATACCGCTGACAGTTGGTATTTATGACCGGAAAGATGCCACTATCCAGGCATTATTTTCTCCGCGCCTGTGGACAGAAAACGGATTGCTGACCCAGGCGGGTAGCGAAACTTTCTGGGACCGTTCTACGCTTTATGCTCTGCGTGGCGTTTATGCCTGCGGCGAAACGGAGAAAGCAACCGATTATCTGAAATTCTATTCCAACCAACGTTTGTTGGGCGAACATGTGCCCTATGCTATCGAAGCATGGCCGGAAGGTAGCCAACGCCATCTTTCAGCCGAAAGCGGATTGTATTGCCGCATCATTACGGAAGGCATGTTCGGTATCCGTCCGACCGGGTTGAATTCATTTACCCTGACACCCCGTTTGCCAAAGGATTGGAATTACATGAATCTGCGAAATGTCCGTGCTTTCGGAAAAACGTTCGATATAGAGGTGAAACGCTTGGACAATAATAAACTGAATGTTGTTGTCAGTGCTGCAGGAAAGACCATACGGAAGCAAACAATAAAAAAAGACGAAAAAATCAGCATAAAACTTTAGGGGGATTTATTCTTCAAGTGCTTTACTATATATGGAGAAAGAAATACTACATCGTTTTTTTGCAGGAACAGCTTCTTTTGAAGAGGAAGAAGCTGTATGCAATTGGGCAGATGCCTCTGAGGAAAACAGGGAAGAGCTAATTAAGGAGCGTAAATATTTTGATGTCCTACTGTTGCACAATAGTGTGGATAAGAAAAAGAAGGCAACTCCGGTGCGCAGGCTTTATCCTACAATCAGAGAGGTATTGAAAATTGCAGCATCGATTGCCGTCCTTGTAGTATCTGCTTTATACATTTATGGTTGGGTTCAGCCGGAAGAAGTTGCCGCTTATAACAAGATAGTGGTGCCTCCGGGACAACGGGTAAACCTGACTCTTTCGGATGGTACGTCCGTATGGCTGAATGCTCGTACGGAATTACTTTATCCGGCGGCCTTTACGGACAAGCAAAGAAAAGTCACACTGAAAGGAGAAGGTTATTTCGAAGTAGCCAAAGATCATGAAAAGCCTTTTATCGTGCAAACCTCGAAGTGTGATGTAAAAGTATTGGGAACCAAGTTCAATGTAGAGGCTTACGACGATACGGATACTTTTTCCACCGCCTTGATGGAAGGTTCTGTAAAACTTATGGATAAGAAGAAGCCCGGCGTAGAAGTTTTACTGGCTCCCAAGCAGAAAGCCGAGTTGAAAAACGGAAAGTTTATGGTCGGTACCATAACGGATTACGACACGTACCGTTGGAAAGAAGGGCTGATTTGTTTTGAAAACATATTGTTTGCCGACTTGATGAAGAAGTTTGAAAAGACCTATGATATTCATATTGTTAATACGAACAAAAAGCTGGATAACTATCGGTGCAGCGGTAAGTTCCGCATGGCAGACGGAGTAGACTTCGTACTGCATGTGCTGCAACGCAATGCGCACTTTAAATTCAGCCGGAGTGAGGACAATACTATTATTTACATCAAGTAAATGTTTAACCTTAAATTAAAAAATTAAATGCCTATGAGATAACATACACAAACCGGAGAACAAGGAACTAAAAAAGTAAAGGCGATAAATGTCCTACGATTCATCGCCTTTTAATTAACACGAGTCGAACAACTGTATTAATTTCTAATATCACAAAGTTATGAATAAAATATCTTTGTCGGGACTTTGTATAGCCTCAAAATCACGGCATAAACATTTATTTAGGATTATGAGAGTAGCCTATGTCTTACTATTCGCCTGTCTCTTCTGTATACACGCCGAAAATGCGATATCGCAAAAAATTACCCTGCAGGGTAATAATCTCTCACTGAGAGATTATTTGAATACTATTGAAAGACAAACTGATTACCTGTTTGTATATGATGCCGGTGTAAATGTAAGCCGGAAAGTATCACTGAACCTGACAAACCGGTCCATTAAAGAAGTGCTGGATAACCTGGTATCCCAATTGGGTTTGTCTTATGCACAGGAAGGTTCTTATATTATCCTGTCATCCGCATCCAAAAAGGAAATAGCCGGGAAGCTTGTTGCTCAGCAGAAAAAATCCGTTACCGGTGTGGTGACAGATATGAGCGGCGAACCGATTATCGGAGCCAATGTGGTTGAGAAAGGAACAACCAACGGTATTATTACCGATATGGACGGTAAGTTCTCCCTGGATGTAGCTCCGGGTGCTATCGTACAAATATCTTATATCGGGTATAATACGCAAGAAATAAAAGTCACCAACCAGTCCACACTTTCTGTTAAACTGATGGAAGATACGCAAGCCTTGAATGAGGTGGTGGTTGTGGGTTACGGCGTTCAACGCAAGGTAACAACAACGGGAGCTGTAACAAAGTTGGAAGGGGATGAACTGAACAAAATGACCGTAGTTAATGCAACTAAAGCATTACAGGGCTTGAGCCCGGGTATTACTATTGTAGACCGTGGCGGTGCTCCAGGTAGCGACGACCCGGAAATTTATCTACGTGGCGTAGGAACAACCGGGAATGCCAAACCGCTTGTGTTGGTGGATGGTATCGAGATGTCATTGAGCCAGGTTCCGGCTTCTGAAATTGAAAATATATCTGTATTGAAAGATGCCGCATCCGCTTCAATCTACGGCTCACGTGCAGCTCATGGTGTTATCCTTGTTACCACCAAACGAGGTAAAGAAGGTAAGGTGAAACTTTCATACAACGGTTCAATCGGGTTCCAGGACAGAGCTGTAAAAGCCGAACAAGTTTCCGCTCGCGAATATATGGGTATGGTAAATGAAGCTTTGATACATGCAGGTGGTTCTGCCAAATATACGGAAGACGACATCCTTGCTACGGAAAATGGTTCCGACCCTTATCATCATTCTTTCACCAACTGGCCGAGTGAAGTATTCAACAGCAACTATATTACCCAGCATACCCTAAACCTGACTGGCGGTAGTGAAGTAGGACGTTATCTGGTTTCTTTTGATTATCTGGACCAGCCAGGTTTGACTGCCAATACGGATTACCAGCGCTACAATTACCGTGTCAATACAGATATGAACATAGGCAAGATGCTGAAAGTAAGCAGCGATATCACATACCGCCATATCGACCGCCTGTGGCCGGAAGGATTGGGAGATGCCCAATACCGCGCTTGGAGTATGCAACCCACAACTCCTATCCGTTATGAAAACGGCGATTATGCACTGGATAAACAGAATGATAATCCGCTGTCGTATGTGGATATGGACGTAGTTGGAGAAGACCGTTATAATTTGGACGCCGTTTATGGGCAGGTAAAAGCGGATTTCGAACCGATTAAGGATTTGATATTTACCGGTATGGTCGCATTGAACGGTTCATGGGACAGAAGAAAAATCCATAAAAAGAACCATAAATACTACAACGAAGCCGGTGAATTATTGACACAGCGCAATAATCCGAACAGCGTAGAAGATCAACGTAACAACGCATACCAGATGACTTTACGCTTACTTGCCAACTACAAAAAACGTTTCGGCGACAAACATGATTTGGCCTTACTCTATGGTATGGAACAAATTTCTTACCGCAACTACTATTCTTTCGCACAACGTAAAGATTTGATTTCCGACGCTTTGCCCGATGTAGGTTTAGGTTCTGCCGGCAGCCAGTTTGCCGACGGATATCCGGACAGATGGGGTATCAACTCCTATTTCGGACGTGTGAACTATGGCTTTATGGACAAATACCTGTTTGAAGCCAATATCCGTGCCGACGGTTCTTCTCGGTTTGCCAAAGGACATAAATGGGGGGTATTTCCATCATTCTCTGCAGCATGGCGTATCTCCGAAGAAGGATTTATGAAAAATCTCGGATTTGTAGATAACCTGAAACTGAGAGCATCCTGGGGACAAACCGGTAACGAACGTATCGATGCATTCATGTATATGCCGCAGTATAAAGTATCCAATGTTGTAATGAATGGTAGCTTGGTATCTGCAGTTTACCAACAGCAGATGGCGAATCCGGATGTTACCTGGGAAACTGTGGAGCAAACCAACATCGGTTTGGATTTCGGATTCCTGAATAATATGATTTACGGAGAACTGGATTGGTACACAAAAGATACGAAAGATATTTTGCTGGCTCTCGGTATTCCTAAGTTTATCGGTTTGGACGCTCCCGAACAAAATGCAGGAGTCGTACGCAACTCCGGTATAGAAGCCATGATCGGTTTCCGTAAAGAATTCGGGGAAGTGTCCTTCAATACCTCTTTCAACCTTGCTTACAATAAAAATGAATGGATTAACCGCGGAGGGGATGACGATAACATTGACGGTTGGAAAATCCAGCGTGTAGGTTCGCCTTTGAACTCTTTCTATATTTATGAAGCCGATGGTCTGATAGCTAATGACCAGGAACTTGCCGAATACAAAGCAAAATATAAATCCGACCCGCGTGGTATGTCCGACCTGCATGCCGGCGACGTCAAGCTGGTGGATGTAGATGGCAACGGAACAATCGATCCGGACGACCGGCAGGTGTTTACTTCCAATATTCCTAAGTTTACCTATGGGTGGAATGTCAGTGCCGAATATAAAGGCTTCGATTTAAGCCTGTTATTCCAGGGTTCAAGCGGTGCAAACCGTTTCATGTATGGCGAATGGATTGAAGGACCGAGCTATGAAGCCTTTACCGGTGTTCATTTCCGCGACAGATGGACGGATGAAAATCAGGATGGCAACGCGAAGATGCCTCGTCTGGAAGCTGCCAATAACCGTAATGCTTCGACTTACAACTCATTCTTCCTGCAGAAAGTAAACTATCTCCGTCTGAAGAATGCGCAGTTAGGCTACACGTTCCCGTCACATCTGATGGATAAGATACACATCAGCAAACTTCGCCTGTATGTATCCGGTTCGAATTTGTTTACAATCAGCAGTATGGACCAAGGACTGGATCCTGAAGCCGATAGCGGTAGAATCACAGCATTCCCTCCGTTGAGGATTGTTAATTTCGGTGTAAACATTATCTTTTAATCTAAACTAATAAATGAACGTTATGAAAATATATAAGAAATCGTTGTTATACGGAGCATTATCTATGGCTCTTTGTATGGCAGGCGGTTGCAACAGTAATATAGACCTTGCTCCGGAAGGTATAATCACAGCAGAAGGTTATTTCAAATCAGCGGAAGATTATGAGAAATCCCTGAATGATTTGTATTCAAGACTGAACCAGGACAACCTCGATTTATGGATGGATGCGGTAACGGACAACGGCCTGGTAACCCATAGCTGGAACAGGGGATATGATTTGGGACGCGGCATCGGAAACACGGCCTCTTCTTTCCCGAACGATAAATGGACGAAAGGGTATGTCTCTGTACAACGCGCCAACAATATTATCAACAATATTGATAAGTATGAATGGGCAGGAGGCGAGAACGATACACAGCGTAACCAGATATTGGGAGAAGCCCGTACATTGCGTGCTTACTATTATCTGGAACTGGTTTCTATCTTCGGACATATCATGTTCTATACGGAAAATCCGGCAACAGTAGCCGAAAGCGAAAAAGTAGAGCAGATAACAGACCCGAAAGTCGTATTCGACTTTATTCTGGATGATCTGGATAAGGCAATCAAAGGATTACCGGACAAGGCGGCAAATAAATCTAAAATAGGCAAACCTGCCGCACGCCTGCTTCGTGCACGTGCTGCTGCTTATGCCGCAGGTTATCTGAATGATAAATCTTATTTCAACATTACATTGTCGGAAACGGAACCGCTGGTAGCTTCTGCTCCTGCATTGGCTGATTTTGATAAACTGTTTGTGTCGGGATGTGAAGATTTGGACGAAGTTATTCTGGTTAAACGTTACTCTCTGGATTCTAAGAACGGTTGGGGCGACTGGTACAACCAATCTATTGGTGGATATTGCGTAACCACTCCGGTAAAAGCGCTTGTCGATGCGTTTGAATACATAGGGACTAAGGATGAAAACAGACCGTATCTGAATAAAGACCTGCGTTTCTATCAGACCATCTATGCACCGGGTATGGAACTGCGTGGAAAATATTACAATACAATTCCTAACAACGTAGTGGAAAAAGACGGAAAGAGCTATTTCGACCCGGCTAAAGATTATGGCTCATTGCAGGATAAAGAGGTCAGCGTAGGCGACGTGCTTGCCGAAGGCGGTGGTGGCGAATGGAATAAGACTCCGACAGGTTTTACCTGGAAGAAATATTATCAGGAAGCCGAAACCTGGACTACTTACAACTCTTTTATTGTATTCCGTTACGCTGAAGCCTATCTGTTAAGAGCCGAAGCATTGGTTGAAACCGGAGGAAGTGCAAACGAAGCCAAGAGCCTGGTAAAAGTTGTTCGCGACAGAGCCAAGAATACAAACGATATCGACAAAGTGATAGCCGAACAGTATAATGGCAGCCTGTTGAACTTAATCCGCAACGAACGCCGGATCGAGTTTGCGCAGGAAGGCATGCGTTTTTACGACATCCGTCGCTGGAATATCCTGCTGGATGTAATGAACAAGCCGATTGAAGGTATCGAGTACCGCGATTTCTCAGGAGCCACACCAAAACGTGTCGTATATACGCCTGCCGAAAGAGACGCATATACAAAGAAAGATTTCTGGTGGCCTATTCCACAAGCTGAAATCGATTTGAATATGGGACGTATCAAACAGAATGACGGTTGGAAATAAACTGCCGTTTCTGAAATAAGAAAAGGAATGTCCTGATAATTTTCATTTATTCGGGCATTCCTTTTATGTTGAAAAACCGTTTGTAGAATTAATATCCATTCACTTATGAAACTTACTTTCTATTTCGTTATACTAACGATGTGCTGTGCCTGCACCAAACAACTGCCTGTGGACACGCGGGACCAAATTTCCCTGGCTGGAAAATGGGGACTGTTGCTGGATACGGCAAGTACCGGATTTTCCAATACTTCGTATCAGTTGGTTGCAACGGATTCCATCCTGCTCCCCGGAACGACCGATATCGGGAAAAAAGGACAGTATAATGCGGACATGAATCAGACAAATGCCCTGTCACGGGAATATGTATTCGAAGGAAAGGCATTGTATGTTAAAACAGTCGAGATACCGGAAAGCTGGGAAGGTACTTCTATCCGGCTTTTTATGGAACGGACCAAACCGACAACTGTTTGGATTGATGGGAAAAAAGCTGGTTCCTGCGATGATATATCCACAGTTCAACAGTATGACGTAACCAAGATATTGCCTCCAGGTAGACATACTATCGCTATCGAAGTAGATAATAGAAAAGAGGCTGTTCCTGCTCAGGTTTACAGTTCTTCACATGCCTATTCAGCTTCCACACAGACAAACTGGAACGGCATAATCGGTAAATTCTATCTGGAAAGTGCTCCGCTTTGCGGTATAGAAGATGTACAGGTCTATCCCGATATCGTCGGAAAAAAGGCAACAGTAAAGCTTGTCCTGCGTGGACTGCATCCGGCGAAGGGGAAACTTTCTTTTTACGCCGAGGCATGGAATACAGATAAACAACATAAAACGGCTGTCGTTTCAAAAGAATTGGATTTGCAACAGGAAGAACATACGGTTGAAGTGGAACTGGGAAACGATGCCTTGTTGTGGAGCGAGTTTTCTCCTGCTTTATACCGGTTAACAGTCTCTTTAAAAACCGCACAGGGTACAGATACCCGCCAACTCTCTTTCGGACTGCGCTCTTTCCGGACGAGAGGTACGCAGTTCGTAATAAACGATAAGATTACATTCCTGCGTGGAAAACATGATGCCTGTGTATTTCCGTTAATTGCCCATACGGCAATGGATGTAGATACTTGGCGGCATTATTTTCAGGTAGCCAAGGCATATGGCATCAACCACTGTCGTTTTCATTCCTGGTGTCCGCCGGAAGCCTGTTTCGAAGCGGCGGATATAGAAGGTATCTATTTGCAACCGGAGTTGCCCATCTGGGGACATGTGGACAGCAAAAATGAACAACTATGTAATTACTTGCTGAAAGAGGGGCACAACTTGCATAAAGCATACAGCAATCATGCTTCTTTCGTCATGTTTGCCCTTGGTAATGAAATGGGAGGAGAAGAAGGGCTTGCCCTGCTGATTCAGTCGTTTAAACAGGCGGACAACCGGCACCTGTATGCTTCAGGTTCGAATAATTACTTAGGAATGAAAGGAAAGCAGGCGGATGAACAATATTTTACGACCTGCCGTGTAGGCCGTGAAACGGAAGGAACCTTCGATACTCATGCCCGTGCTTCTTTCTCGTTTGCCGATGCAGAAGATGGAGGCTACCTAAATCATACTTATCCAAATAGCCGGATGGATTTCTCTGGGGCACAGACACTGTGTGACATTCCTGTAATCGGGCATGAGACAGGGCAGTATCAAGTCTATCCCAACTATGAAGAAATAAAAAAGTACACCGGTGTATTGAAGCCGCGCAATATGGAAGTGTTCCGGAAGCGGTTGGAAGAAGCCGGAATGGGCAACCAGGCGGACGACTTTATGAAAGCTTCCGGTAAATGGTCGGCATTGCTCTACCGTGCGGATATTGAAATGAATCTGCGTACGCCACAGTGGGGCGGTTTCCAATTGCTGGATTTGCAGGATTATCCGGGGCAAGGCTCTGCCTATGTCGGAATATTGGATGCCTTTATGGACAGTAAAGGTTTGATAACGCCGGAAGAATGGCGGAGTTTCTGCAGTGAAGTAGTACCCCTGTTCTGTACGGAGAAGTTCTGTTGGTCGAATGATGAGAAGCTGACCGGAGCAATCCGGGTGGCAAATTATTCTGCTTCGGATTTGAAAGGAATGGAACTCTCGTGGACATTGGCAGACGGCAATCAGTATGTGATAGATAAAGGAGCAATACCTTTGCAAGTGAATCAGGGAGAACTGGGTACTGTCGGGGTAATTTCTCCGGTTATCTCATCCGTATCGAAAGCGGAAAAACTGCTATTGACGCTCGCTATTGCCGGAACTCCGTATAAAAACACGTATCCTTTATGGATTTATCCGGCAGAAAACGAACCCAAAGCAACAGAGGATATCCATATAGCTTACGATATGGATGCCGCAATGTTGGGGCAGTTGAAAAATGGGGGTAAAGTGCTTTGGTTTCCGGCAAAAGAGAAACTGAAAGAGCAGACCGTCGGTGGGCTTTTCCAGACGGATTACTGGAACTACCGCATGTTTAAGACAATCTGCGAGAATATCCACCGTCCCGTATCTCCTGGAACATTAGGAATCCTGGTTAATCCGGAGCATCCGGTATTTGCCGGTTTTCCTACCGAGTTTCATACCAACTGGCAATGGTTCCCTATCGTCAAACAAAGTTATCCGATGATTCTGGATCGCTTGCCTGACTCATACCGCCCGATTGTACAGGTGATAGACAATGTGGAACGTAACCATAAATTAGGATTGCTTTTCGAATTTAAAATAGGCGAAGGAAAGCTATTGGTCTGTATGTCGGATTTGGAAGCTGTAAAAGATAAGCCCGAAGCTCGCCAATTCTACAGCAGCCTGCTTCGATATATGGGAAGTGCGGATTTCAATCCGTCCACTCCGCTTACCACAAATGAATTAAAAGAGTTGTTTACCTCAAAAGTGCAAACCGGAAAAATTGCCAAGTTAGGCAACATCTCTTACGATTAATTCCGTTTACAGGCGGACGTAAATCCGACATAAAAATCCAAAGCGGATAAGCCGTTTTTCTTCTCTATGGGGAAACTGTTTATCCGCTATTCAAATTTAATATGCAGCACCACCAGTTCGGAAACCGTTCCCACCCTGTACGGCGGTCCGGCAATCCCGATACCCGAGGATACATAGAATTGGCTCGGTCCTTTCCGGTAGTATCCGTAAGCACATTCATAGAGATGTGCCATTACCAGTGAATAGGGCCATATCTGTCCGTTATGGGTGTGACCGAACAAGGCAAGGTCTATCCCGTTCATATTCATTTCGGCAAACGACCAAGGCTGGTGGTCTAATACGATAATCGGTTTTGTCGTATCTATTCCTGCCATGAGGGCATGCAGGGCTTTTCGCTTGTTGTTTACCATATCGTCGCGTCCTATCAGGTAGAATGTGGAATCCGGCATAACGACTGAGTCGACCAGATGGGTGGCTCCCGTCTTTTTGAACCAACGGAATTTCGCATGGAAATTGGCACGGTATTCGTGATTACCATTGACAATATACACGCCCAATGGTGCTTTCAATTCCTGAAGGTCTTTTTCTATATGGGCGTTCTCGGCAAAACGTACTTCATAGTCGATAATATCTCCAACCAGAACAACCATATCGGGATGTTGCTCGTTGCTTAACTTCACATATCTCTGTACCAATTCCTTCCCGATAACCTCCCCGATGTGCAGGTCGCTCATCATTACCACAGTTAGACTGTCGCGCGTACTGCTCCCTTTCGGTAGCGTGATGTTTACATGTGTTACAGTAGGATAAGCTACCACGCGATAAGCATGGGACATCAACCCGGTAACACCGAACGCGATTACAAAAAACAATGTGAGTTTGACCCCTTTCCAATGCGTGGTTACCCATTTTGGAAACCAAGGGAAGAAGCGGTTACTCAGCCGAATCAATTCCAGAAGCAGTAAAGAAAGTGTGATATAAATGGAAGCGATATACCAGGTATTGCAGATGTACTGGATAGGTATCATGATTGCATCCGGCAGGTCTTTTCTGAAAACAAACCCGAAAAAATAAAGTCCCAGTTCGAGGATGAAAAGCAAGATGTAAGGAATACGCCAGCTCTTCTTTTCCGGGATAGCCTGGTATCCCCGCCAGAAAATATAAGGGTTCAGTAAAAGTTGCGCTACAATAGACTGGATAAATACTTTCATGCTGTTTTTATTTATACATGATATTGAACACTACAAGTTCGCTATTGGTTCCGATTCTGAACGGAGGTCCCCAGAGTGATAAGCCGGAAGATACATAGATATGGCTGTCTCCCCATAATTTATACCCGTAGCTTTGCTGGAAGATGCGGTCTGTAATCAGGCTGAGCGGCCATATTTGTCCCCGGTGCGTATGCCCGCTGAATTGCAAGTCTACTTTTTCCGCTTCCGTTTCGTGCAAGTCGTAAGGTTGATGGTCCAAGAGGATGACCGGTTTATTAGAATCCGTTTCCGCCATCAGCTCGTGAAGGGACTTACGCCTCTTGTTGCTCTTATCGTCACGTCCTACCAACTGCATACCATTGGGCAAAGTCACTATCGAATCCTGCAAAAGCCGGATAGGCGTTTCTTTAATGAAACGTGCGCTTTTCCGGATATCGCTGATGTATTCGTGATTTCCCGGAACCATGTAGATGCCGAGAGGCGCTTTCAATTGCGCCAACTCTTCCTGCATCTGTTCTGCATAAAGCGGGACAACACTGTTGTCTATCAGGTCGCCGCCAATCAGAATCAGATCCGGTTTCTCTGCGTTTATTTTAGCTACATAGGCTTGCAGGTCTTTTTTGTCTGTGCCGTACCCTAAATGGATATCGCTAACGGCAACGACTTTCACCGGTTGTTGATTCTCTGTTGACCGCTTGTTGAAAACTATGTTGATAACTTCTGTTTTCGGATGTTGATAATTATAATATCCATATCCTAAAACGCTGAGTGTGAAAAATAAAGACAGATAGAACCCGTATTTAAACGGAAAGTTGAAAATCTTGAATATGTCAAACACAACCAGACAAAGAGTCATGTACAATGTGAAGACAAGCCATCCCGTTCCCACCTCGTGCATCGTATGGGCCAGGAAACCGGGCATCTTTACGTTTCGCATGAGCATGCTGCTGAAAAAGGATAATGCGCCACTCCAAAAGATAATACTCAATAAAATCTTTACACCGAAGGGCTGTGAACTGAGTGCCTGGGCACCACGAATATACACATAAATATTCCCGCCTAAATAAAGGCCGATAAGAATTATAAGGATAGTGGGCATACTGTTCAATTTTGCCGCAAAAGTAATGAAACTTTGCTTACTTTTTAGGATAACCTACCGGATTGTTCATAATTGGCAGTTGGCTGTCCGACAAATGAAGGATGGACTTCAATGCCGCATGGTCCATTGTGGCACGCGGAACCGTTGATAATCCGACGGCTGCGCAAAACAGATTGATATTTTGGCAAACAATCCCTGCATCTACCGCTCCCATCAGTTTGGTCTGGTCGCTGATATTCCCGAAACGGGATAAATCGGTTACTAAAACAAGGCTGACCGGTGCTGTTTTAACGAAATCCTGTCCGCCTGCCACAGCCCCCCGATAATCACCTTTAGCTACCGGTTTTAATACATTTATCTTGGGAATATATAAATACGCGCCGTCTTTTGTGAAGACATAGATATCTACATCTTGTTTATTAAGTGCAGATGGAGCCGTACGTTTCCCATCAGGGCGGTTAATGCCGTTGGCTGCCCACAGCAAGTCGGACAAATCCTGTAAACTTAAATCTTTATCGGAATAAACCCGGTCGGAATGACGGTCGGAAAGTGCTTTCATTACACTCGAGCCACGGGTTTTGTCCGGGGTGTTCAACTTTATTTCTTTTAATTCCTGTGCTTGCAGGGTGGTAACAAACAAAACAGATACCAGAAGGGATACTAACTTTTTCATAATGTTTGCCGTGTTTGATGTTTTTGTACAAAAATAGGAGAAAGCCGGCATAATCAAACAGCAAAATACATCTTTTACAATTCTTTAAAGCAGAAAAGTACGAATCATTCGTAGATAAAGCTACATTTGCAACATTTTAATTTGTTTTATCGATAATATCTAAATTCTCAAATTTATGAAAGAAAAACTACTCTACCTGATGCTACTATTGTGCGTATCAGCCCCATTGTTTGCACAAAGTAAGAGCGTAGCACCGGTTACTTTCACCATCAAAGGCCAGGTAGTAGACTCTTTGTCAAATGAATCAGTTCCCTATGCAACACTCCGTATCGCATTGGCTTCTGCTCCTCAAAAGCCTGTAAAATTATTGGCTTGCGACGACAACGGTAAGTTTACATCAACCATCAACAAACCCGGAAAATATATCATGTCGATAGAATCTCTGGGAAAAACTCCGGCACAAAGAACTTTTACTTTGTCGGAAAAGAAAACCACTGTCGATTTGGGTAAATTGCTCATGCAGGATGATACTCAAAACATAAGTGAAGTTACCGTTACAGCACAAAAGCCTCTGGTAAAGGTTGAAGTCGATAAGCTGACCTACAGTTTGGAAGATGATCCGGAAGCCCAGACCAGCAATGCCCTGGAAATGTTCCGTAAGGTTCCGATGGTTACGGTAGACGGAGAAGACAAGATTCAGTTAAAAGGTTCTTCCAATTATAAAATTTATATGAATGGGAAACCTTCCAATTTGTTAAGCGGCGATAATGCTTCCGATGTATTGAAAAGTATGCCGGCAAGCTCCATTAAGAATATTGAAGTAATTACCGACCCGGGTTCCAAGTATGATGCGGAAGGCGTAGGCGGCATTATCAATATCATCACTACTAAAAATGCCATTCAGGGATTTACGGGAACAGTTCGTGCAAATGCGAGTACGCTGGGACGTTTTGGTGCCGGTGGTTATGTTTCCGTGAAAGCCGGTAAGTTCGGTATTACTGCAAACTATGGTTACAATTATAATAATTCTCCCTGGAATGATTCTTATTCTTCCCGTGAGACATATAATCCTGCAACGCAGGAACATACTTTGTTGAACGAAGAAGGACGCAGCAAAAGCAAAGGCCCGTTCCAATACGGTTACCTGGAAGGTAGTTATGAGATAGACTCATTGAACTTAATCAGTGTCGGAGCCAACCTGTTTCGTGGAAATATGACCAATTTTTCCGAACTGTCTGCAACAATGGGAAATGTTCCGGGAACAAAGGCCGCTATAGACGACCTTTACCGGTACAGAAGAAACAGTGAATCCAAAGGAACATTCGGCTCTACGGATGTAAATGTGGACTACCAGCACTCTACTCATAAGAAAGATGAGTTGCTGACGGTATCTTATCGTTACAGCCATTCTCCAAATGATAACGAAAATCATACGGAACTGTTTGACGTCTATCAGTATCCGCTTGTCAACGATTATCCTCAGTGGAATATAAATGACGCTTCAACAACCGAACATACCGGTCAGGTGGATTATACGACTCCGACCTGGAAAGATCAGACACTGGAAGCCGGTGTAAAGTACATCAACCGCCAGAGCAAGAGTAATACGTTGGAACAGGTCGACCGTAACGGAGAATGGGTGGATGTTTCATCGGAAAACAGTGATTTCCGTCATTTGCAACATATTTATTCCGCTTATCTGGGTTATCTGGTTAAGTTCAATAAGTTCGGTGCAAAAGCCGGTGTACGTGCGGAAGGTACAAGTCTGGATGCCAAATTTGCGAGAGCACCGGAAATGGACTTCTGTACAAATTATTTTGATGTGGTTCCGAATGCGACGCTTACTTATCAGATAAGCATGGCTTCTCAATTACGCTTAGGTTACAATATGCGAATCCAACGTCCGGGTATCTGGTTCCTGAACCCGTATATCAACGATACCAACCCGCAGGATATTTCCCAGGGTAATCCGAACCTGGACTCTGAAAAAAGTAACAATGTGAACCTGAACTACAGTATGTTCTCACAGAAGTTCAGTATCAATGCAAGTTTAAGCTATACGTTTGTAAACAACTCCATCGAACGTTATTCTGAAATTGCGGACTTCCCGCTCGACGATCCCCGTGCCCAATACAATGGCGCCCTTTGGTCTACTTATGGCAACATCGGTAAAAAGCAACAGGTGGGTCTCTTCCTGTATGGAAACTGGAATCCTACAGCTTGGTTCCGTATTTATATGAACGGCGGTCTGGACTATACTGACCTGAAGAGTTCAGCTATGAATATGAAGAACGACGGATTCAGCGGACGTGTGTTTGCCGGAACACAGTTCACATTGCCGTTGGATTTCCGTATCAACGTAAACGGGGGATATTTCAGCCCGTGGATTATGTTGCAGGGAAAACAATCCCCGTTCTACTTTGCCGGATTAAATATCAGCAAGGATTTCTTGAAAAAGAAACTTTCTGTTTCTGTGGGTTGCCAGAACCCGTTCTGGAAGACGATGAAGTGGGAAAGCACTACAGAAGGTGATACGAACGGATATGCATTTAAGAACGTAAGCACGAACTACCGCAGTGCCCGTGAATTCCGTTTCAGTATTTCATACCGCTTCGGAAGCATGAAGGGCAGCATCAAGAAAGTTCGCCGTGGCATTACCAACGATGATATGAAAGGCGGTGAAAGCGGCGTTGCAGGTGCTGGCGAACAAGGTATGTAATGGCAATTCGTTAATTCCCGATATGATTTAGAGAACCGGGTTTACGGGTAACGCAGGTTGAAATTTGCGTATCTGTAAACCCGGTTCTTTTTTTATTGCTATTTTTGACCTGAAATTTATAACGCATCAATATATGAAAAACACAATCCTCTGGTTGATTGGCTTATTGATAAGTACATCAGCCTTTGCTTCCCGTAAAGAGATTTTGATTAATGAGAACTGGAAATTCCGTTTCTGGCATCAGGTGCAGTTTAACAGTGAGCGCCGGGTGGACTTGCCGCATACCTGGAATGCACAGGATGCCCTTTCCGGTAAACAAGACTATTTTCGCGGGGTCGGCAACTATACCAAAGAACTTCTCATTAATCCCGAATGGCAGGGAAAACGCCTTTTCCTTCGTTTTGAAGGTGTGAATACGGTTGCGAATGTCTTTATCAACGAAGTACACATCGGCGAACATCGCGGAGGATACGGGGCTTTTGTCTTTGAGATCACCGATAAGGTGAAATATGGCGAAACCAATAAACTATTGGTAAAAGTAAATAATGCCCTTCAACTGGATATAATGCCTTTGGTGGGTGATTTCAATTTCTACGGGGGAATTTACCGGGATGTCAAATTGATCGTTACGGAACCCGTTAATATTTCATTGACGGACTATGCCTCTCCCGGTGTATATCTGATCCAACAAAAAGTGACAAAGGAACAAGCGGATGTAAAAGCAAAAGTCCTTGTGTCCAACGGAAGTGAAATTGCGCAATCGGCCCGTGTCCGTGTCCGGATTTGGGAGGGGCAGCAACTCGCCGGGGAACAAGATTTACCCATCACGATAGACGCTAAAGATTATGCAACTGCCGGTCTGGAATTTCACATAAAGAATCCCCATCTTTGGAACGGCAGGAAAGACCCGTTTATGTACCGGGCGGAAATAACTTTGCTTTCCGATGGTAAAGAAACAGACCGTGTGGAACAACCGTTAGGACTGCGATTCTATCATGTGGATGCGGAGAATGGCTTCTTCTTAAATGGGGAACATCTGAAATTAAAAGGCGTATGCCGCCATCAGGAACGTGCCGAAGTCGGCAATGCGCTACGGAAAGAGCACCATGAAGAAGATGCAGCCATTATGGTAGAGATGGGAGCGAATGCCGTACGGCTGGCCCATTATCCACAAGCTACCTGTTTCTATGATTTGATGGATAAATACGGGCTTGTCGCCTGGGCGGAGATTCCATTTATCGGCCCGGGTGGGTATCAGGACAGAGGATATATCAACCAGCCCTCTTTCCGCGCAAATGGAAAAGAGCAACTCAAAGAACTTATCCGACAGCATTACAACCATCCGTCTATCTGCTTCTGGGGATTATTCAATGAACTGAAAACCATCGGAGACAGTCCGGTGGAATATATCAGGGAACTTAACGAACTCGCCCATAAGGAAGACCCTACACGACCAACTACCTCTGCCAGTTTCCTGCCGTATGATAACGAAATAAACGGAATTACCGACGTGATAGCCTGGAACCAATATTTTGGTTGGTACGGAGGTTCGCCTTCCGATATGGGTACATGGCTGGATGCCGCCCATAAAAGCCATCCGGAATATAAAATCGGTATCAGTGAATATGGGGCAGGCGCCAGCATTTACCATCAACAGGATTCGATGAAACGGGGAGAAGCATCCGGTTGGTGGCACCCTGAGAATTACCAGACTTATTACCATATGGGGAACTGGAAAGCTTTGTCGGAACGACCGTTTGTCTGGGGCTCTTTTATCTGGAACCTGTTTGATTTCGGTGCGGCCCACCGTACGGAAGGCGACCGTCCCGGTATTAACGACAAGGGGCTGGTAACCCACGACCGGAAGGTGAAAAAGGATGCCTTCTATTTCTATAAAGCCAACTGGAATCAAGAAGATAAGTTTGTGTATATCTCCAACCGGAGAAACAGGGACCGGGTAAATCCGGTTACAGACATCATGGTCTTTTCTAATCTGCCGGAAGTGGAATTGTTTATCAACGGTAAAAGTCTGGGCAAACAAAGACCGGACGAACTGGCGACCTTCATCTGGAAAAGCGTCCGCTTGCAAAAAGGAGTAAATAAGATAGAAGCCTGTTCCGTACAAAAGAAAGAAAAAATTCAGGATAAAGTGGAGTTCTTTCTGAATGCGGCAGAATAACCATAATTATGTTTTTCCCAAATCATAGTTATGATTTTCCAAAACCATAGTTATGAAATGGGAAAAACGTATTTTTAAAGTCAATCCGCTAACTGAATTGATTTTATTTTTGTGAAAGAGAGAAAGGACGGTCGCTCTGAGCAGTACCTCTGCTTTTTTCAGGTTGGCCGCTCATTTCCAGTTTGAGGATACCTCCATTGATTATGTCGCTGTACTTGATAAAGTTGCGTGTATGATTTTTGCCGTTCAGGCTGGCATTCCGGATATAGACGTTGTCTTTGCTATTGTTATTGGCTTCTATCACGAACTTTTTACCGTTTTCCAGCGTAATCGTTGCCTTTGGGAATTTAGGGCTGCCTAATACATACTCGTCCGTACCCGGGCAAACGCTGTAAATACCTAATGCACTTAATACATACCAGGAAGACATACCGCCCTGGTCCTCATCTCCGGGATAACCGTTTTCCGTTCCGTTGTACAAACGGTCCATCACCTGGCGAATCCAATACTGCGTTTTCCAGGGTTGCCCGGCATAGCTGTAGAGGTAAATCATATGTTGGATAGGCTGGTTTCCCTGTGCGTACTGCCCCATCTTGGCAAGTTCCATTTCCAGCATTTCATGTATTTTCGTTCCGTAAGTTCCGTATTTTATCGTATTGGGCACAGAGAATACAGAGTCGATCTTGGCAACAAACTTTTCATCGCCTCCCATCAGGTCTATCAATCCTTTTACATCGTGGAAGACAGACCAGGTATAATGCCAGGCATTTCCTTCGCAATACGGACCACCCCATTCGTACGGGTCGAAGTCCGCCCAGGAACCGTCAATCTTTCGTCCGCGCATAAATCCGACGGAAGGGTCGTACACGTTCTTATAGTTATACATCTGTTTGCCGAATACCTCCTGATAAAATTTGTTTCCGGTCATTTTTGCCAATTGATAACCGCAGAAATCATCATAAGCATATTCCAGTGTTTGTGCCGTAGAGCCCATGGATTCGGGATAAGGGATATAACCGATCTGGTAATATTCTTTCCAGAGAAAACGTCCGTTGGCGCCGCCCCAAGGACCTTTGTTCATTGCTTCATGTGCATAGGCCTTCAATGCGCGTTCAGGGTCGAATGTCCGGATACCTTTCGCCCAGGCATCGGCAAGTAAAGAAATGGCATGGTTGCCAATCATCCCGCCGGTTTCTCCCGGTGCCGACCAGGAAGGTAGCCAGCCGCATTGTTCCTGTGCATCAAGCAATGCTTGCATATAATGTCCCTGCATGGTAGGATGGAGAATGTTTGTCAAAGGAAATTGCGAACGGAAGGTATCCCAGAAACCATTGTCTGTAAACATATATCCATCATGTACTTTGGAATCGTAAGGACTGAAATAGTAAGGTTCCCCGTTCTCTTTTTCTTCATAGAATTTATGGGAGAACAAGTTGGCACGGAACATGCAGGAATAGAATGTAGTCATATCTTCTTCCGTTCCGCCTTCCACCAATACACGGTTCAAGAGTGTATTCCATTCGTTTCCGGCAGCTTTTTTCGTGTCTTCCACCGATTTGTGGCTGCCCAACTCGCGTTGCAACGTAACCAAAGCCTGTTCGGGGCTGATATAGGAGGAGGTTACTTTGGCCTGTACTTTTACGCCTTTTTTGAACTGGACATAAGCGCCTATTCCGGCACCGGAAGCTGCTAACTGACCGTTTACCGTTTGGTTGTCTTTATTATTCCAGGTGCCGTATGCCGTAAAAGGCTTATCGAACTGGATGACAAAATAATTCATGAACTCTTTAGGTACGAAAGCCCCGTTGTTCACATAACCGGTAATCCGTCTGTTTTTCGGGTCTATCTTTACTTCGCTCATTTTGGTATATCCGTCCAGCACAAGATAGGCATCGCCTGTGGAAGGATAGGAAAAACGGAAATGGGCGGAACGGGTGGTCGGAGACATTTCCGTGGTTACGCCATTGTCGAATTTAACTTTATAGTAATGCGGACCGGCTATTTCATTTGTGTGCTTGAATGATAAAGCGCGTTCCTCTTCACCGACAACGAGCTTGCCTAAAACCGGCATTAAAGAAAATACACCGTAGTCTCCCATCCACGGGCTACACTGGTGGGTTTCCTGGAACCCGCGTATGGTAGTAGCAGTGTACTTATATTTCCATCCGTCCCCGTTTTTGCCGGTCTGTGGCGACCAGGCATGCATTGGGTAAGGTACGGCTGTTGTGGGATACGTATTCCCCCAGCTAAGTTCATAAGTAGAGTTTGTCCCTTGCAGTGTATTCACATATTTGACCAGGTCTTTTTGTGCTGCGGCCTGCGAGGCTACGCCCATTCCGGCAATCAGTACGAGTGCCGTGAATAGACGTTTGATATTGAATCGGTTTTTTTTATCCATTCGTATGGTTTGAATTTGTTGATTGTTACAAATATGATTTGTTTATTTCTCGGTGAGGCCTTTCCATGTATCCGTTCGGAACGGGGAAGCAAGCAAGCCGTCACTGTTTACCAGGTTATTGTCTGCCGGATTGTTAGACCATCCGTAACGGACTGCAACCGGTTCTTTGATTCCGTCGTTGAAGACAATCACTTTTCCATCCTGTATATAAGCCTGTGCCCAGACGAATTTCCGGTCTGCTCCGGCAATAGTAAAGCCATTGACATAGTTGTATCTGTTCTTATCGCTGGTAGATAATCCGTTGCCTGTATTGGAGAAGGACAATATGATTTTATTTCCTTCCTTTTTCATCGACTCGAATGCCGGCCCGGCTCCCAGTATATTCTTTCCGTAAGCAATTTTCAAGGCATTTTGTGCCAGTCGTTTACCCACATCCTGTTTGTTTCTCGGGTGAATATCAAAGGCCTCCCCTATATCCGTAATGACGGCTTGTCCGGTTTTCGGCAAACGTAAAGTCATATTCTGCGCTTCACGCAGTTCCGCCCATTCGCTCTCCTGTGGTTGTGCCTCTATAGCCATAAAGTTTGCCAACTGCACCCAGATAAATGGAAATTCATATCCCCATTGTTTACGCCAGTCGTTAATCATTAGCGGGAACAAGGAACGATATTGCCAGGCATGAGCCGTATTGTTTTCACCCTGATACCAGATTGCCCCTTTGATGCCATAACCGACCAGAGGACGTATCATACCATTGTAAAGCAGGGATGAAAAACTGTTAGGACCGGAACCTGTACTCGAAAAACCATAGGATGAACTCAGTACAGACGGTTTATAACTCCATTCTCCAGCCAAAGGATATTTACGTCCGGCAACTTCCAGATATACTTCTTCATCTTTTGCGGACATGCCGCCGATGGCTCCTGTATCGGTCATACGCAAGGCTATCGTATTTTTGCCGCTTTTCAGTATGCCGTCTTTAATGCGGTAGTTCCTGTTGGCAAACCAGAAATCGGTTCTTCCCACTTCTACACCGTTCACATAGGTAATATCTCCGTCGTCGATTCCGCCTAACTGGATGCGGCCTTCCAGCCCGGCTGCATCTTCCGGCAATTCAATTTCTGTCCTGAACCAAACGACTCCGTCTTCATTTTTCAAATCGCCGGACCAGATAGACGGGATATGGGTCTTTTTCCATCCCGTAGTTTTCACGGCAGGGGCATACCATTTTTCAATCAGCCCTTTATCTTTTTCCATGGCTTTCTTGAAGCGTTCGATATCCTGCATGGAATAACCCAGCGCTTTTTCCAGCGTCTTGCCTTTATAAGGCGCATATACAGGGTTCTCCATAGCGGCTTCCCAGCTTGTCCAGGTTTCTATATCCGTACCTCCCCAGGATGAATGGATGAGTCCGACAGGAACATCCAACTCCCTTTCCATGGCTTGTCCGAAAAAATAGGCTACAGCCGAAAAAGTAGGGCTTGTCAGCGGGTTGCATTCTTCCCATGAAGCCGCCTGTATGTCATCGCACTCGTTTGTCTGTATCGTTTTAGGAACGGTAAGCAAGCGGATTTGTTTGTTTTCAGACTGGCGGATGGCTTCTTCCGCATTATGTGCCCCACTCAGGTTAAATTCCATATTGGATTGCCCGCTGCATAACCAGACATCCCCGATCAGGATATTATCTAACGTGATGGTATTGTTGTTTCCTTTGACTGTCATCTCAAAAGGACCTCCGTATTTCATGGAGGGCAGTTCTACCTGCCAGCGACCGTTCTTGTCTGCCTTTACCGTTACGTTCGTCCCGTTAAATGAAACGGCAACGGTTTCTTTCTTATCCGCTTTTCCCCAGATACGGATAGGCATATCCCGTTGAAGTACCATATTATCGGAGAAGAAATGCGGCAGGCTGACAGTCGCCTGCATAAAGCTACTGAGCAATAGCCCGGCAACTAATAATGATGGTTTGAAAATCTTTCTCATATTTACTTGATATATATTTATTATACTCACTTGTCAACTGTCACTTGTCAACTGTCAATTTTCACTTGTCTTTCCCCACTCTTTATTCGGGGTAGCTCCCAATTCTATTTCCAAAGTTCCGCCAGCCATGATATCCTGGTAATCGATATAGCACTTTGTATATGTTTTACCATTTAACCGTGCCGATTGGATGTATGTGTTTTCAGGCGAATTATTCAGTGCCAGAATCGTAAAGGTTTTTCCTTTTCCGACCTGTATGCCTATATGGTCGAATAGGGGTGCCGTTATTTCAAAGCGGGTTTCTCCCGGACAGACCGGATGAATGCCGCAAGCTGCCAGTACATACCATGCCGACATCTGACCTACGTCTTCGTTTCCAACCAATCCTTCAACGGCGTTTTTATACGCTCTTTCGCAGATAAAGCGGCTCCATTTCTGGGTTTTCCAAGGTTCCCCCAAACGGTTGTACAGGAACGGGACATGGTGTACCGGTTCGTTTGCATGGTTGTAATAGCTGTTCCATAGGAAGCTGGAAGGTGTTTTTTCGAACATATTGTCGAGGTCGGCAACCACCGCTTCTCTTCCTCCTTTTAAAGCCACCATCCCTTCTATATCATGCGGGACGAACCAGCCTTGCTGTAATTCGTTACATTCCATACAGCCGTACCATTCCTGCAAACGTCCTTCTTTCGGCCAGGCAACAAAAGAGCCGTCTTCCTGCCGGGGGCGGAAACTTTTCTTTTCAGGGTCGTAAATCTTGCGGTATGCCTGCGAGCGTTTCCGGTATTTCTCCTGGTCTTCCTTTTTTCCGAGTTGGCGTGCCAGTTCCGACATGCACCATTCCGTATAACCGTATTCCAATGTTTTGGATATGCCTGTAGGATCCGGCGTATATCCTAATTCCCCGTTTCCGAATTTTTCTGAAGAATTGATGGCATACCGGTACCCTTTTTCCATATCGTATCCACGAATGCCTTTTGCATAAGCATCAGCCAATGCGGAAATCGCCGGATTGCCTAACATACATCCGCTGTAGGCATTCAGAAACTCCCAGCGTTCGTAATATTCGTTTCCACTCTGTTCAGCCAATGTTATTAGTGAATTTAACAAATCGTTGATTAATTGCGGATTGATGATTGTTTGCAAAGGCATCTGGCTGCGGAACACATCCCATCCGCTGAAAATAGTCCGTTTGGTGAATGTATCGGAAGCATGTACCTTTCCATCCGCTCCCGGATATTCTCCGTTTACGTCGGAAAAAATACGAGGGTCGATCATCGTATGGTAAAGCGATGTATAGAAAATGGTCTTTTGTTCTTCATTCTTACCTTCCACGGCAATTTTACCCAATGCCTTATCCCATAGGAGGCGGCTGTTTTCATATACGGAATCAAAGTCCCAATTCGGTATTTCTGCTTTCAGGTTCTTTTCCGCCCCTTCAGGGCTGGTAAAAGAAATCCCGGTTTTCAGCAATACCTGTTCCTCTTTCCCGGTTTCAAACTCAGAATAGAAACCCAGATGTTTCCCTTTAAATTCTTTTACATCCGGTATCACCTGTGCATTCGCTATGAGTTGCTGATACGTGTCGCTTTCTATATTTTCCCTTTTGCGGGGTTGTCCGTTCGGTATATCGGCGCTCCATACTCCGTATTTCTTTAACGGCTTGGAGAATTGGGCATAAAAGAACACGGTATAATCGGCATTCCCGTCTCCATTGCCCCAACCTCCGCCATCCGGTGTGCATATCATCTTTCCTGCGATAGTATGGTCGTCCACTACTTTCACTTCCTGCCAGGTGGAGGTTCCGCCCACACGGCGTGCCAGGTCTATTTGGATGCGCGACTGTTTATTCTCCGGGAAAGTGAAACGAAGCATCCCGCTATGTGGGGCGGCTGTTGCTTCCGTACGAATCATGTAATCACTTAGCAGAACCGAATAGTAACCGGCTTTTGCCTGCTCCGATTTTTTATCATAACGGGAACGGTAGCCTGCATCCGGATTATCCGGCTTGCCGGAATTGGTTTTTATTTTCCCGGTAGTCGGCATTACCAGAAAATTCCCTAAATCGCCGTACCAGCCAATTCCACTCATTTGGGTGAAAGCAAAACCTTCGATACTTTCATGCTCGTAACTGTACCCGGGACCGTTATCTCCTCCGGTAATTGTGTTCGGGCTTACCTGAACCATGCCATAGGGAGTTGTTGCTCCCGGAAATGTTTTTCCTAACCCATGATAAGCTCCTGCGGCATCGACATTTGTACTGGCTCCGATAAACGGATTGACATAATCCGATACATGCAGGGGAGTCTCCGCCTGGTCTGTAACGGAACTGCAACCGGTCAATGCAATGCTGATTAGAATGCCTAATAGTTTATTCATCTGACTGTATGTTTTTAGTATTGTTTAATCCTGAATGTTTTCATTCCGAATTGAGGGATATGGAAAGACAGAACCTGCCTGTCCTTCTCTTTTTTACAAGCGTACTCTTTTATTTTCTCATTCTCCAGATTGATTTCTTCCACGGAAACCGGAGTAAACGGCAATGTAAAGGTCTTCGTTCCGCTTGTACCTTCGTTATAAAGGCGGACAATTAAATCATTGCCGTCATAATAAGCCGTACTTAAGAGCAAATCCTTATCCGGTGTATTCAATAAAGAGGCGGATGGGTGGTCCGAGGCCTCATACAAAGCGACCAGCGGCTCATCTCTTTTCGCGTTTTCAAAAGATATATGGGCTTTATCCCACATACCGCTGTGAGGCAGAAAGCTGTAATTGATTTCCGTTTGTTCCTTTATGGCATAATCCCGTCCCCACAGCCCGCCGCCTGAATACTGGACGGTCAGTCCCAGCGGATAGTCTTCGCCATGCAGGTAGCTGGTGGTATGGTCTGTAAACAGGCAGAAAGCCCGGTCGTTTTGTTTGTCGTACAAGTCTACCCAATTCAGGATGACATTATTTTTTATGCTGTCCCAACGGTTGAAAAAGGTATTTTGTAACTTACTTTCACAAACATCGAAAGGGGCGTTTTTATAAATCTGCCTGTAGCCCGGAAGGACAGGGAAAAGCAGATGCAGTTTATAACGGTCGTCATAGTAGGTTTTGCGGACTTCCTGCATCTTGCCGGTTTCTTTTCGTTCCCCGATTCTGGAATTACCTTGCCAATCGATAACCAGCCGGCAGTCAATCCGGGGTTCTCCTTTCTTTAGTGTCAGGTATTGTGTAAACGGATGCCGTCCTATCTTTCCTCTGACGGAGACGGTTGTCATTAAAGCGCCGTCCGTTTCTACAGATACATTTGCCGGGGTTGAGGCAGAAGATAAGAAACCGCCTTCCTCATAAAAGTTGCCGCGTAGTTCGTTGAAGGCATAACCAGCCCCGCTATCTATCCATTCTTTCTTCTCTTTTTTATTATAGAGGGATACGATTGTCCCTCCTTTTTCCGGTGCAATCTCTATCCGGTATAAGTCGTTTTCAACAAGCAAATGGTTGTTTGCCAGTCGTTGGGTTTGTGTTTCTTTACTTTTGGATGCTTTCCCTTCTTTCAGGGAAAAGGAGGTATAGCCCATTGCCGGGACATCTGCCGGGAATACAATTTCATCGGCTGATATTCTCTGATAGGGAACGGTTTTGCCTGAACGGTTTTTCACAACGAACGGAGTGGTATTCCACGGAGCATTTATTTTACAATGAACTAATTCCTTGCGGTCTGTTCCGGTTGTATTATATACCCGTATATTGGAGTTATCCGTTTGTTGGGGAACAATCAGGCGGTCGCATATGCTGTTGCTTTCGGTTGTGTACAGGCGTACGTTTTCCGCCCAGGTCTTTCCGGTACTTCCCATATTGTTGTAAGGGACAATCCAACAGTCGTGGTGTTGCGACATCAATAAGTTGCGCCATGCCCTGTCGAACGCTTTATCATCCCAGGCTTTCCGGTCGTAATACTTTTGCAAGGTTGCTATTTTTTCGGTCTGTACCAGTTTTTGTTCGGTAACCCGTATCTCCTGCGATAGTTTTTGCAGCACCTGGCTTCCCCACATTAAAGATACTAATACGTCTTCCTGGCTGACTCTCCAGTCTTTAGCCGCCTGTTTGCCTGCTATCCGGTTTAAATAATCAGTCCATAAAGTATAAGTACCCGAGGCTTTTTCCGGTGCGCCGAGCCACGGTCCGTTTTTCCATCCGGCATCCTGGTAACACATACCTACCGGATTTTTTATACCGCCTTCTTTGCAGGCATTGAGGTATTTGGAAGAATTGTTCCATGCGGTTGTCTGCCAGGTGGAATTGTCTTCCAGTTTTTCCACACTGTAACGGGGAACAGTCAGCATTTGGGTGCTGTCCGGCCCTATCCAGTTTACCAAATCGTCCCCGTAAGCCACCATATATCCTCCATAGCAGGTGTCCGGGTTTTTCAGTACGGCATACCGGAAACCGAACAAGCGGAGTATTTGTGGCAAAGCGCTGGTGAAACAAGGTTCTTCCACGGCATAGGTGTGGAAGGAAAGAGCAGGGAAATGGGCTCTCAATAAGTTCATACCATAAGAAAACTGCCGTATCAGGCTCTCTCCCGAGATATTGTAACAATAAGGTTGCGAATAAGTAGGGTTGGTAAATTCGATAAGCCGTCCGTCTTCTTTTGCCAGAAATTGCTGAAACTCCCTATATGTATCCGGCACCCAGACTTTTACCGAATCGAATGTCTCCGGTTCCAATTCCAGATTAATCCGCCAGCCTGGATTTTCTTTCAGCTTATCCATCATAAATGCGGTCTGCCATTTCGGGTAATGCCCGAACACGCCTCCGTGGTATCCGTCGGCAAAATAGACAGACTGCGCATGCAATCCTCCCAATCCTATCAGGGCGATGAGTGATGATACGATTTGTTTTCTCATGATATTAACTATTGGTCTGTTTTTTATTTTTATATCTGCACTAATTCGATTCTCCTTATTTTAGGTTGTGCAATCGAATAAATCATATTGACAAGCAGTTCCATTTCCTTATTCCATGCTTCGCGTATTTCCGGATGCATCGCCTTGGTAAAATTGTCGATATGTTCCTGCAAGAAAATGTTTGCATGCAGGTTGGCACGGATAGAGTCCATTGCCACATGATTATCGGCGAATAAAAGTCCCTTATTTTTTAAAATGGCAAATTCCGTCCAGGCATATTCGCGGAAACGTTTCTCTATTTCCCAACGTTCTTCGTTCAGGTGCATGATTTTTACAGCCTGCTGATATTGGGGGGTATTTGTCAGTTCTGCCATATTGATACCTTTTGCCAAGTCTTCTGCCGGGAAAGTAGCGATTTCTTCTCCGTCTATTTTCAGGGTATAATTACCTTTCAGGCCTTTAACCTGCAATACTTCCTGGTTAATATCCCGTATAAGCGGAGCATATTGGGTTGCCATCGCCTGGCTTCTCTTTTTACCCCAGCCACGCGGCACTGTATCCAAAGGATAAGGCAATGCTTTTGCGAGGTAGTTGAATGAAAGGTTCCCGTTCTGTTTTTCCACATTACTGATGTAACAGTTGTTTTGTGTCTCCACCTTCTTGTCTGTAGCATTTACACAAATTTCGGCAACCGGCTTTCCGGCAAGTCCCTGTGATTTAAGGAAGAAATAAGCCATCAGCATATTTCCATCATTGTCCGGATGGATACGGTCGCCCTGCATTAAGGTGAACTCCGGATTCTTGGCTTGCTGCTCTGCATTAATCTGTAAGATGGGGTTGTGGAAATCAACGAAAGCCCAGTCGTTTTTCTTTGCCGCATCCACCTGCATGGCAATGATTTTCTGAATTGTCGCATTTTTGTTCGGGAACGGTTTATTGTCCGCATTCTTCCAAGTTTCGTCGTAAGGCGAACCGCCAATCATAATTACTTTTGCTTCCGGATGTCCTTTCATTATTTTTTGCATAGCCTGGAATGTCGTATCCACTCTTTGCAACTGTTTTTCTACGAATTGGGCGGCGTCATCCCGGAAATATTCGTAATAACCGCTGTCGTTCATGCCGAAAGTCAAAGTCAGTACTGTCGGCTTTTTGGCATATGCATCTTCTTCCAGGCGGTTCAGCATATCCCAGGAAGCATCGCCTCCGATACCGGCACTATACATTTGCATACGCTGGTCCGGGAAACGGGTCATATAATATAACCAGATATACGAATGATAATGTCCCCCTTCGGTAATACTGTTTCCTACGAAGACAACCCGGTCGCCGGCTTTAAATGGTTCCGGCGCTTTTTGGGCGGACAAAGATTGTACAGCCAGCAAAGCGGAGGCTATGAATGTTGTTATGTGTTTCATCTTTATTAAAATTCTAATTGTTTATCGGAAATTGCTACGGCTACGAACGAGTCAGCACAGCCATAATACAAATACCATTTGTTTTTGTAATACACCAGCCCTTCGATAAAGACCGTTCCAGCCGGATACTGGCCACTCTTTTCAAAATCGTCCGTAGGTTGCAGGAACGGTTTGTCCAGGCGTGCAATTACTTTCGTCGGGTCTTTCAGGTCGAATAAAGCCTGACCTGCGCAATAGGAGTTGGCAGGATAAGCCGTATCCCCTTCGGAGCCGTCTCTGTTTTTTCCGTTGTATAGTAATAGGATACCTTTTTGGGTAAGAATGGCAGGAGGACCGCATTCCGTCAGGTGGCTGTCAAATTTCCCGGGACGGGGAGAGAACAACTTCAACAGGTTACCGTCTTTATCGACAAGCGGTTCCCAATCTGTCAGATTATCGGATGTGGCGGCATATACGTTCTGTTCGCCCCAATACATGAAATATTTACCGTTAATTTTTGTGATAACCTGTTTTCCGTCTTTCATTGTTGTCACGATAGAAGCGGATTTGGACGGTTCATCATAGAATTTACCTCCGTATGCCTTGGCAAATGCCGGACCATATTTCGTCCAGTTCACTAAATCTTTGGAAGTAGCTACGGCAAGGCGGGGCACTTTCCGGTTCCATTGTGTATAAAGTAATACATAAGTTCCGTCTTCAGTCATCGCAACACGCGGGTCTTCGGTACCGCCGGGGCATTCGTTTGCTTCCTGTGAGTCTTTTGCCGGATAGAAAGCCGGGGTGGTTTTCCGGATGAAATTAACGCCATCGGTAGAGGTCGCATAGCCTAACCGGGAAGTTCTGGAGCCTATGCCCTGTGCCGAGTTGTCTTCAGCACGGTAAAGAACGACAATTTCGCCGTTGTAAATGGTTGCCGCCGGATTGAATGTGTCACTTTCTTCCCAAGCTACGGAATCCTCCCGCATCGGGCAGTAAAATTTAGTACTCGCCAATGGCGAGATAACCGGATTTTTACCGGCAGGACGTCCGAAACCGTCCAAACACCAGTCAGTAGTATCTGCCGAGGCAGTTTCCGGACTTTTCTTTTTCATTTCGCATGATGTGGATGCTATCGCCAGTAACAAACCGGCTGAGAGAATCATAATACCTTTATTCATGGATATCTTTTATTAAATTAGTAGATTTAACGGATACAAATTATTACACAACTGTTTTAGGCTTACAATATTATAAAATATATCTGTTATTGAGCCTTTGCTTTTAACATTCTTCGTGCAATCGTATCATTTAAGCCGTTTTAATTGCCAAAAGAAGGTGGAGCAACCGAAGTACCCCATGCCTTGTCCGGTTTGGTAGACAACGAATAGTCCAGTGTCCCGCCGTTCTTGATGTCGTTCCAGTCAATCCAGGTTGAATCCGATTTTTTACCGTTTATTTTCAATCCCTGTATATATTCCTTCTTTTCATCCCCGCCTTTTATTACAAGGTCGCCATTTGCCAGATGCAATACAATTTCCGGGAATACCGGGCTATTGATGGAAAAGCCTCCGACTCCGGGTATTTCCGGGAAAAGGCCGATACTGGCAAATACATACCAAGCGCCCATCGAACCTAAATCATCATTTCCGGGCAGCCCGTCCGGGTGGCTGTTATATTGTTCGTTCAGCACTTTGCGGATGATATGCTGTGCTTTGTAAGGAGCACCCACCCAGTTATAAATCCAGGGAATCTGGAAACTGGGTTCGTTTCCTGAAGCAAACCATTCATCTCCATAGCTGGCATCCAGGCGGCGGAATAATTCGTCCAGGCGTTTTTCCCCTTCTTGTTTGCCCCCGATTATTTGGAGCAATCCATCCAGATCGTAGGGAACCATCCAGAAGTAATTTTTGTAGGTGGATTCGCGCCAATCGTCTCCCGGATTCTTCCATGAACCGTCTTCGTTACGGGAACGGAGCCAGTTGGTTTCCTTATCATACAAGTTCTTCCACTTCATGGCGCGGTTGGTATAATAGTTGCATACCGGTTCGTCGTTGCAAGCTTGGAGTGCATATCTTCCGATAGCGAAATCGGAGGATGTATATTCCAGCATGGCGGAAGCATCATAATACCCTTTTTCAAGATATTGTTCCAGACCGGGACGGGTCAGTACCCCTTGCGAGTTGGCTCCCGGCACTTCTGCCCCGTAGCGCATCGTTTTCAGGATACTGCGTGTATCATAATTACGGGCACCGAACGCATATGCATTCGCAATCAGAACAGGGGTGGGGTCTCCCTGCATGATACCTGTTTCTATATTCGCCAGTACCCAACGGGGGAATCCGCCTCCCGAACGAATGGCAAACAACTGGTGCGACATAACAATGTCGGAAGTGACATCCGGAGCCAGCATTGCCATCAACTGAGTTTGTGTACGGTACGTATCCCAGTTACTGAAAGAGGTGTAATAATTGCGTTCGGATTTATACACTTTATTATCGGAACCCATATATTCGCCGTTCACATCGCTACATACATTGGGGTGGATAAGCGAATGGTACAGATGTGTATAGAATTGGGATATACGGTCCTCATTCTTTCCTTTGACTTCAATTTTACCCAGATACCGGTTCCATTTGTTGGCAGCAGATTGCTTTACGGCGGCAAAGTTCCATGCCGGATTCTCCGTTCTCAGGTTTTCCCTTGCATTTTCGACCGAGACATAGGATACTCCGATTTTATATAGTACTTCTTTTTTATTCTTGAGGTCGAAAGTAAAATACACACCGGAGTGTTTGCCTTCCGCAAATTTCTCTCCCGGAAGTAAGCGTTCTTCTTTCCATACGCCTGATGATGCGGAAGGAACATCAAACTCTGTAACGAAATAGACTTTATAGGGAGTAGGGAACCCGCAGAAAGCGCCGCCTTCGGCATACCCTTCGCAGGTATTAGGAGAAGTGATTGATATGGCAGCAACCTCTATCGGCGTTGCTGCTACACCGCCACCAATGATAACCGTTCCTCTGTTTTCGTTCGCCGAAAAAGAATATTTAGCCATCCCGGTTCTTTCCGTAACCGTTAATTCGGCTTGTATGCTGTCGTTGACAAGGGTTGTATAATATCCAGCTGTCCCTTTCTCTTTACTAAGGGATGCCCGCAGGTTTATAATGCTGTCCGGTGATACTTTCAATTCGCCGGATAGCGGAAGAGTCGGGAAGTTACCCATATGGTCACAGCCTGCCCCACTCAACTGGTTGATAACAAATCCCAATTGTTTCGTGAAATAGGTCGGCGTAAACTGAACCATCCCGAAAGGGTATGTGGCGCCCGGATATAAATAGCCCGAAGACCAGCCATTTCCCTGGGTACCGATTAATGTGTTTACTTTCCTGCTATAGTCCTGCGCATGCGAAGCGGTTGGCAGGAGCGACACAACCCATGTTGCAACAGACAGGAAAGCGATGTATAACTGTTTTCTCATGTTGTTTTTATAAGAGTAAAATCGTTTTGCTTAGGGATATACCTTCCCCGGTATCCTATGGGAACATAGGATACGGAGAGGGATATATACCTGTAAGTGAATAGACTAAACCTATAAACCTTTTTGTTTATTTTTCTATGGTAACTTTAACGGGAACAACCGTACTGTAGTTTACTTTTCCGTTTGTCGTTACGCCGATACGGATGAATACCTGGCTTCCGTTACCGAGAATAATCGCCTTGTTGTCTTCTTTGTTGAAGTTCGCATTGTCGGTAAGGTCGATGGACTGTGTCAGTTCCGTATCCAGTAACTGGCTGTCTTCGGTATTTTTACGGTCGATGGTATTCATATCCATAAAGTTGCCGGTTACCTTATCTACATACGGGCTGATGTGCCAGGCAAGGAATGTGTTTTCAATTTTGTAATCCGCTTTACTTCTTGAAATTTTATAAGTCACATTCAGTTGCTTGTTCTCGAAAGCCGCCTTCACAACACTGACACGGGCATAAGGTGTGACAAGGATGTCTTTCTCCGTAATGCTTCCCCCCTGAAGAGACACTTCTATCGTGTCGACCGGATAAAAGTTGGTCTGTTCGAATGTGAGCAGGTAATCCGTGCTGAACGCCCAACTGTTTTCGTAGGTCCCGTCTATTTTGGCATAGAAAGAAACCGGAAGTTCCGAGTGGTCGCGGCCTGTAGAATAGAAACGGTCTTTTTCATACAGTCTTAAGCGTACGCCATTGTCTCCCTGCACCGGCATAGGAACGAGTTCTGATGTTTCAGCATCAATGAAACGGCCTTTGATTCCGGAGTTGGGCTCATCGTAGTTGTCATCCTGGCAAGAAACCAGGGAAAGGGAGCCAAGCAAAATGGATACGATACTATAGATAATTCTTTTCATTTTCAGAATATTTTAAGATTAGAAACCAGGATTATTAGGACCTAACATCGGATTGCTACTCATGTCATCGTCCTTGATTTTTACATAATAATTCCTTGTCTGGAACACTTTATTAGGCTTCGGAGCCTTACCGGTGGTGAAGATATATTTGTTTTCACCCCATACGAACCAGGGATACAAGGCATTGGTCGGGAAATCTGCCAATACGGTATGGGCTATTCTCCATCTCTTCAAATCCCAGTGGCGGTGATTTTCGTAAGCCAGTTCGACACGGCGTTCGTTGCGAATGCGTTCCAGAGTAACTTCACCGCTCAGTTCACGGATGCCGGCACGCCTTCTTACTTCATTCAAAGCTATTTCGGCTTCGTCTCTTTTGCCTAATTCCATCGCAGCTTCCGCTTTGTTCAGATACATTTCCGCCAGACGGAAGACAGGCCAGGGAGCTTCGGAATAGTTTCCGACAATATTAGTAAGCGATTCGTCTGAGAATTTCTTTGTATAGAAACCGGTTTTGCCAACATCGCCAGTATCCCATACGCCGTCTTTGCCTAAAATTTTTGTCTGGCTGTTTTTGTAGTATTCGTCTTTGTTGCCGGAAGTAACGAATTTGTCGCTTCCTGCGATAGATGGGTCGTAAATACCTCTTCTGATTTCAACGATACCGCCACGGCAGTTGTCATACGGCAGATAGAACGTTGCTCTCAGGCGCGGGTCTTTATCCTTAAACAAATCCAACGGCGAATCATATTTAATGAAGTTACCGGAACCGTCTTTCAGTTTCAATTGGCCGGGAGTACCATCTTTGTATTCATAGGCTTCGATTAAATCCAAAGTAGGATTCTGCCCGCAGCCATATCCGTTTTGTACAAAACTGAACGGCACATTCAGCAAGTCCCAAGAGTGTCCTTTATCCACAGCGAGAAATTCTCTGTAGAATATAAATTCTGAGCATCCTCTCTTTTCAAGGAACATTTTCTGGTAATTTTCAACTTTATCGGAATACTTATTATATAAACTATATTGATTGGAATTAATAACACTATCTGATGCGGCTATGGCTTTTTTCCAGTATGTATCGGCGTCTCCATTGCTTACGCCAACGATACCATTTAATTGAACTTCTCCGTATTTGGCGATGGAGGCTGCATATAAGGCAGCTCTGGATTGTAAGGCAAAGGCTCCGTAACGGGTAATACGGGTACGGTAATTAGCGTCCCTTGAAACCGGCAGTTCCGGTGTGATTTCATCCACTTCGTTGATAATGAAATCCCAAACAGCCTGTTCTTTGTCGCGGGGAACCTGCAATGCCGGCAGATCTTCCGGACCGGTATAACTTTGTACATCCGTTACGATGGGTACACCGCCGTAGCGTTTTACCAGGTTGAAATAATGGAATGCGCGTAAGAAACGAGCTTCTGCATTATAGGTCTTCTTTAATTTTTCTTCCATGGCAGACTCTTCCAGTTTTTCAAGGAATACATTGCAACCACGGATGCTTTTGTAGGTATCCGCCCAAAGACCGAACCATTCATCGTTGAAGGTAGCTCTTGCTACATCGCCGGTTCCCAAGTCTCCAGCCTGATAAGCTCCGGTGCCTTCGTCGGATGCGGTTGTCAGGCTGACATTCCATACATCCCATCCTTCAAAATAGGCAGAGTTTTGTTCTACCTGCAGTTTATCATATAAATTGGCAAGTGCGCCTGTGACCAATGTTTCATCTTTCCATACATCTTCTTCAGTCAACCTGTCGGTAACAGGAACATCGAAATCGTTGCATGAAGACATGCCGGCAAGGGATGCGATAATAAAACTATATACTAATCTTTTCATATATCTTCTTTTTAAAAACCAATATTAATACCGAATGAATACACTTTTAACTGCGGATAATAGAAACTCATCCATCCTTCCACTGCTTCCGGGTCTGTATATTTTACGTTAGTAAAGGTCAGCGGGTTGTAAGCATTGAAGTATACACGCAGATTATCTATGCCGACTTTGCTCAGCAATGATTTAGGAATAGAGTATCCCAGTTCGATACTTTTCATACGGACATAATAAGCATTGGTTGCCCAGTATGTGGAACTTCTTGAATTGTTATCGTTATTGTCGATACGAAGAGACGGGAATTTGCCCGGAACCCATTCACTGTACGGGTCGTTGTAGTCTGCCTTATGCCATCTGTCTGTCCAGATTTCAAAACCGTTTCCTTCGCCCGGACCTCTGAACGGACTCTTACAAGCGTTCAACATCTGGGTATAGTTGGAAGCACCCTGGAACAGAATGTCGAGGTCGAAGTTATTCCATGCAAGCGTCAGGTTCAAACCGAAGTTCAGGTCGGGAAATGCACCTTTACCAATAATCTTCTGGTCGTTGTCGTCGATGATACCGTCGCCGTTCAAATCCTGATATTTGATATCGCCCGGACGTAAAGAGGAATTTGCCTTACCATCCTGGATGGGAGAGCTATAGATTTCATCGTAAGACTGGAACTGGCCGATTGCTTCATAACCCCATGTTTTGTTAGTGTACCGGTAACTTCCGTTATCGCGCCAGTTCTTATACTGGTTCAACGGAGCAGCCTGTTCCTTATATAAATCTTTTGCTCTGGAATAAGCGACGTTACCTTTAATACGGAAATCAACGTTGCCAATGCGTTGTGTTGTTCCTACGGTTAGTTCGAAACCGCGGTTATCGCTACTGTTCAGGTTTTCCTGCGGAAGAGGTATACCGGCGGTTGTAGGCAATGATGTTTCGCGGGTTGCATACAAACCTGTCGTTTTACGGTAGAAATAGTCAAATTCAAAACTCAGTTTCCCGTTCCAGAAAGAACCGTCGAAACCGATGTTGGCTGTTTGTACCTTATACCAGAAGATATTCATATTTGCCAGGTTGGCTTCTGAAAGTCCCTGGGTAATGGATGCACCATTGTTTCCTCCGAAAATATAATTGCCTGACGGATATAACCAACCGCTAACGAAGTTGTTTGCATTCAACGAATTGTTGTTTCCGATTTTACCCCATGAACCACGGATTTTGAAATTGTCCATAGCCGGAATCGCTTCTTTGATAAACGGTTCTTCGGAAAGTCTCCAACCGGCGGATACGGCAGGGAAGAATCCCCAACGGTGGTTCGGCGAGTTCTTGAAAGAGCCGTCATAACGGAAACTAAATTCCGCCATATACTTACCGGCAAAGTCATAGTTGAAACGGCCTACATATCCACCGTATTTATCTACGGATGAGTTTCCGGAATTTTGCATATTGTCCTTATCCCCTTTATCCAATTCTGGAATCGCGGAAGTCATGCTGAAATAACGGCGTGCGTCGAACCAGTTTGTTTTAACTTCTTTCCATTCGAAAAGCAGCAAACCTTCTACGTTATGTTTCTTTCCGAACGTATTCTTATAATTTAAAGAATACTGTTGAGTGGTTTTGTAGTAAGGCTGGGTTCTCTGGTACAGTTCGCCCTGTGCTACTTTAGTAACCGGATTATATATATCCAATGTCTGGTCGTATGTATAAGATTTGAAGTCTTTCTTCAATTCTTTTTTCATTTCGCTGGTATAGTCGTAAGCCAGGAATGCTCTTGCGGTGAATCCTTTGATGATTTCGTAGCTTAAAGACATCTGGCCATTAAATTCGAGGTAACGTTTGTCCTTATAACCGGTCGCTTCGCGGTCGAGCATGGCTATCGGGTTCAATTCGTTATTGTCGGAATTGTAGTAATAGTCAGGATTGTTGTTGGCATAAACCGGAACGTTCGGGGCATTTGACTTAATAGCGGTAAAGACCTTGATTCCTTCGTCGCCCAGATAGTAAGGATATTTGTAATCTTCCAAACGACCGCCCAGACCCACTTCTGCTTTCAGTTTCGGAGTGATATCCGCAACAATGTTCGACCTGAAATTATAACGGTCGAATTCCTGTGAAGATTTCAGGATACCTTCCTGGTTCAGGTAACCGAGAGAGAAGAAATATCTTATTTTTTCGGAACCCCCATTGATATTCAGGTTATGCTGTTGTTTCGGGGCAACGTTTCTGACCGCTTCTTTATACCAGTCTGTAGTCGGATAGTTTACCGGATCGGAACCTGTACGGTATTTTTCAAGTTCTTCTGCGCTATATTTGGGAGCTTGTCCGGCATTCATCAAGGCTTCATTACGGTAGTAAGCGTATTGGTAAGCATCCATCATCTCCAGGTTCTTAACCGGATTCTGCAAACCGATTGTGTAGCTATAGTTGATTTTAGGTTTGCTGATATTCCCTTTTTTCGTTTCAATGATGATAACGCCGTTTGCTCCTTTAAAACCGTAAACGGAAGCAGAGGCATCTTTCAAGATATTGATCGATTCGATTTCATTCGGGTCTATTTGCGAGAACGGTCTTTCCACACCATCCACAATGGTCAAAGCATCACCGAAGCCACGGATATCGAATGTACCTCCGTCGTTACCCGGTTCGCCGTTCGTTTGTTGGAAACGGATACCCGGAACTTTACCTAACATACTGGCACGGATTGAAGGCTGGCTTACTTTGGCAATTTCTTCTCCTTTAATGGAAGCAACGGCTCCTGTCAAAGTAGCTTTCTTTTGTGTACCGTAACCTACCACTACCACTTCGTCGAGTGCTTGGGTATCTTCTTTCAGTTGAATGGTATAGGATGTATTCCTTCCGACTTTAACCGTCTGAGGCAGATAGCCGATATAACTTATCAACATTTCCGCACTTTGCGGAGCACTGATTTCAAAGTTACCGTCTATATCGGTTACAGTTCCGTTGGTCGTACCTTTTATAACGACATTTGCACCGATAACAGGCTCATTGTTCATATCGACAATTTTACCTTTAATTCTGCGGTCTTGCTGTATATCGCTGACCACCGTAGTTGCGTTGGATGTGAGTACGATATGCCGGTCTTTGATTGCATATTTCAGACCTGTTTTAGTGGCAATTGCATCCAATACATCCTGAATATCGGCATTCTTCTTATTAATAGAGATTTTTTCGTTTTTATTTACTTCTTCGAGATTATAGAAAAACAGAAACTCCGACTGCTTTTCTATCTGTTTCAATACACTTTCCAGTGTTTCATTTTTAGCAGAGACGTTTAGCCTTGCCGTTTGAGCGTAAGTTGCCGCAGCTACTTGTGACAAGCATACTGCGAGCATAAGCACGGTAAGTTTCATAATTTTTATAGCCCTTTTCAGATTTAAAGAAACAACTATACGTTGATCATTCATACATTTGATTGTTTTAAGATTAAACACTATCCCACGGCAATGGGAGTTTAATTGATTCACTCATTTTAGAAGAGGAAACCCGGCAAGATTTTCTCTTCTCATTCTCCTTGTTAACTTGTATTCATGTGCTTTTCCGGTTTTATAATTAGAACGTTTGTCAGGTTTCCGATATGGTCACGTACTGACTGTTTATCCTGTATCGGATTGGAATAGATAAACGAATAATCTCCATGATATCTTTGATGCTTTGTCCGCGATAGAATGTTCCGGTGAAAGTCTTTTTCTTTAACTTCTCCGAATTGATGGTGAATTGTATGCCGTATACATGGCTCATCCTTTCAAGTATCGCTTCCAGGCTTTGCTCGGGGAAATAATAATAACCGGTAGTCCAGGATGTAAACAGGGAGGCATCCACCTGATGTACATGGGAAGAACGGGTGTTGCGGTTATATACCATTTGTTCGTTCGGCTTCAAAATCGTTTGTTCGCCGGTTCCCGCTGTTGTCAGCAATACGGAACCTTGCTGTAGTGTGGTAACTAATAAGGAATCTTTCGGGTATGCCGATACATTGAACTTTGTGCCGAGCGCTTCTATATCCTGTTCTTTTGTGCAGACAATAAACGGTTTGTTTTTTTCTTTGGCTACATCGAAGTAGGCTTCTCCTTCCAGATATACGATACGGTCTTTCTTCCCATAGTCCGTATTATAGTGAAAAGTCGTTTTTGAGCTCAAACTGATACGTGTTCCGTCCGGAAGTTCTACCACATCGGCCTCCAATCCGTCGCCTCCGATATAGCGGGCAGATACCTCACTTCCCTCTTCTGAAAAGAGAAAAAAGCATGCGGAGGTTAGTACGGCAGTAATCAAAATGGCGGCAGCGTAGCTACCGATATGGTACCAGACGGGTAATCGCCGTGTTTTCTTCTTATTGATTTTTTCCTCCAACCGCTTCCAACTCGCCAGCATATCTTCC
>MJGMD1__coassemble_1842_pt1 | contig 68758 bp, 49 predicted proteins | sample MJGMD1__metabat2_low_PE_010 | metagenome-assembled genome bin MJGMD1 | reverse complement strand
AGCCTGTATTGGCTTTATCTCCCTCAAATGCACGTGCCGGATAAGTGATTAACTCCCCGGCTGTCGCTGTGGCAGCGCCATATACTTTAACCGGAAAGAAGGTGGTTCCTCTCCGTCCGTTGCCCATAGAGATGGATTCCAGATGGAATTTGGATTCAGTTTCTATATTGCTTACATCGAAACGTGCCATTGTGCGTGTCAGCTTAAAACCCACCTGCACACGCGCCGAGGAACCGAAGTCTGTCAAGTCTATAGGTGTTGTTTGTGCTCCTGTCATTGGGAGGGGCAACCCTAATGCCGGAGATGCATCAGTCAGTAATGGTGAATGGAACTTCCGGAACTGTAGTTCGGTCGGTTTGCCGTCTGTCAGGACTCCCGTTTCTATATTATAAGTAAGCGGGTCGAAATCGGTATCTGCAACCGGGTTGTTACCGACCGGATTAATGAGTTCCGTTTGGTTGGCAATGCAGTAAAGGCGGACAAACAGCCCTTTTTGCAGTTCCAGCAGTGCGGTAGTGGTCGCATTGTCCGTACTTGGTGTAAGGTTCAATTCCTTTGCTCCTGCTGGAAGTGCCGAGCCATCCTGTCGGTAGGAGAACCGTTCGCGGAAGGTATAGGCATCGCCTTCTGCTTTCGCTCCGAATACATAGACATCGAGTGTTGCGATTTCGTTCTCAGCTTCGGTGGCAATGGGAGCATCTGCTTTAGTTGTAGCTTTTGTTTCTGCTTTCGTCGTTTTTACTGTGAGCTTGTTCTTAAAAGAAAGAAGCACTTCGCGTTTGTCCGTACTGTTTGTTCCGTCTGTGTGTGTTCGGTCATATTTGTCCGCTTCCGTCGTACAGGAGGCAAATAGGACAGCGGCAAGTAGATATACACTTGCCGCGAGTGCCTGTACCGGTCTGATAGGGGGACATAGACCTTGTAACTTTGTTTTCATATCCATATATATTTAGTAATTATGTTTGTTATTACCCTATATCTTAAATCTGGTTCTTTGCGATGTCTGATTCATTTCTGAGACCTGTTTGATTGTATGTTTTCCTTCAAAAAAGGAATATTTGTAAGTTCAGTAAAGACTACGTTAAAAATTAGAATATCTTAATATTTTTCATGCCGTGAAAGTTGTTGATATTCATATATCCTCAGGATTTTGACCACTTTTTATAATCAATATGCTTTAAATATCAAATGGTTATGGTATTAATATGTGATAATATCTTTATATATTTGTTCCGGTTAACGTAGTCTTTACTGAACTTACATTATTTTTTTACCATTTATTTAAAGAATAGCATATAGGGATTTTATATCATATTATTGGGGCAGTAGGGAAGAGGTATTATGTTGAAAAAGTAGTCGTTTTTTTATGAAATAGGATAATAATAAACAGAAAACCGGTTTAAAGATTGGACATCTTCTGAAAAGAATTACTTTTTCGATACCCTTCTTTAATCCGGTTTCCTTTTGTGTTTGAGGATAATATCTCTTTATATTCTTTTTGTCCAGAGTTTACTCATATCCTCCAGCGTTTTACCTTTCGTCTCCGGTACCCAGCGCCAGACAAAGATAGCAGCCAGTACACAAATCATTCCATAGAGGCTATATGCAAACATCGGACTGAAATCATACAGGGCAGGGAACGTGGAGGAAATGATATAGTTGAATATCCACTGGAAAGCAACAGCTATGGCAATTGCTTTGCCACGGATTGTGTTGGGGAAAATTTCGGCAATCAACACCCAGCAAATCGGGCCCCACGACATCATAAAGAAAGCTGCATACACAATAACAGACAATACGGGAACAAGTCCTTTGATAGCCAGTTGGTCGCATATGGCAACCGCAAACGCCCCTGATGCCATACCGATGGAACCGATAATCAATAAAGGCTTTCGTCCGAATTTGTCTACGGTAAAGACTGCAACCAGTGTAAACAGTATATTTACAACCCCCATGATAACCGTTTGCATCATACCGCCACCTTCGGCCCCGGCACTTTCAAAAATACGCGGTGCATAATAGAGTACGGCATTGATACCGATGGCTTGCTGGAATACCGACAGCAAAATGCCGATGACGACAACCGTAACGCCATACGTGAATAACTTCTCCGTCTTTTCTTTTGCCGTGGCTTTGATTTCTCCTAATATCTCTTTAGCCTTGGATGTGCCGTTTATTTTCTCTAAAATAGCATACGCTTTCCGGTCTTGATTTGCCATCACCAGGAAGCGTGGAGTTTTAGGTACGAAAAATAACAGTATGGCGAATAATATAGCCGGATAAGCTTCCGAAACAAACATATAACGCCATCCTTCCATCACAGACCACATATCCGAATCCGGGCTGACAGACAGTAGCCCCGCTGCATTTTTCAGGATAATCGGATTCTGATGGCTTCCCATAATCCGGAAATTAACGAAATAGACCACCAGCATACCGAATATAATGGCAAACTGGTTACAGGAAACCAACGTTCCCCGGATATTCGAAGGAGCTATTTCCGCAATATACATCGGGCAAACGGCAGAGGCAAGTCCGACCCCTATGCCACCAATGATACGGTACAGGTTGAAAGCAATAAGCAGTCCCATATCCGGTTTTCCGTATTCAAAAAACAGCATCTCAGGGTAATATGAACCGATTGCCGAGATGAAAAAGAGAACGGCAGCCAACCGGAGTGAATTACGGCGCCCCAACCGGGATGCCGAGATTCCGGATAAAAGACTTCCCAGGACACATCCTATCAGTGCACTTGAAGAAGTGATTCCGTGCATCACTTTGTCGTACTGGAAGTCTGTTGCCGTAAGGAAAAAGGCTTCAAGCCCTTTCTCTGCTCCGGATATTACTGCGGTGTCGTAGCCAAACAGCAGTCCGCCTAAAATGGCGACGGAGGTTATGGAGTACAGATAAAGCTTGCTGCCTTCGTTCGTGTTGTTCATGGTGGTAGAAGCCGGCTTTATTTAACAATACATATTGACTATCGCTTCGTATAATTCCTGTTTGCCGCTGATTTGCTTCGGTTCTCCGTTGGCCTTGGCATAGGCGACGATGTCTTCCAGTGTCAGCTTGCCTTCTTCGAATTCTTTTCCTTTGCCGGAATCGAAAGAGGCATATCGGTCGGCAAGCATTTTCTTGTAAGGCGATTCGTTCAGAAGGGCGGATGCGTTTTCGAGTGCACGTGCCATAGCATCCATACCGGCGATATGGGCAATGAAAATATCGTCCAGATCGGTAGAGTTACGGCGGGTCTTGGCGTCGAAGTTCGTGCCTCCGTTGCCGAATCCTCCGTTACGGATTACTTGCATCATGGCTTGGATAAGGTCGAAATTGTCGATAGGGAACTGGTCTGTATCCCATCCGTTCTGATAGTCTCCCCGGTTGGCATCGATGGAACCCAACATATTGTTGTCTACAGCAACAGCGAGTTCGTGTTCGAAGGTGTGGCCTGCTAATGTTGCATGATTCACTTCGATATTCACTTTAAAGTCTTTCTCCAGTCCGTGTGCTTTCAGGAAGCCTATTACGGTTTCCGTATCTACGTCATACTGGTGTTTAGTCGGTTCCATAGGCTTGGGTTCGATCAGGAAGGTTCCCTTGAAACCTTTTGCACGGGCATAATCTCTTGCCATAGCCAGCATTTGTGCAAGATGATCTTTTTCGCGTTTCTGGTCGGTATTCAGTAAAGACATATAACCTTCGCGTCCGCCCCAGAATACATAATTCTGACCGCCCAGTTCGATGGTTGCATCGATTGCATTTTTAATCTGTACGGCGGCACGTGCCACAACGTTGAAGTCCGGATTTGTTGCTGCACCGTTCATATAACGGGCGTGGCTGAATACGTTGGCAGTGCCCCATAATAGTTTGATGCCCGTTTCTGCCTGTTTTTGTTTGGCATAGGCAACCATTTCTTTCAGGTTTGCTTCATATTCCTCGATAGTGGCGGCTTCGGCTATCAGGTCTACATCATGGAAGCAGTAATATTCGATACCTATTTTCTGCATGAATTCGAAACCTGCATCCATTTTGTTTTTAGCAGCTTGGATTGGGCTGTTGTCCCCGTTCCAGGGGAATTGTTTGGTTCCGCCGCCAAACTGGTCGCTACCTTCGGCACAAAGCGTATGCCACCATGCCATAGAGAATTTCAACCAGTCTTTCATCTTTTTTCCATCTATGACTTTTTCTGCATCATAATAGCGGAATGCCATTGGATTCTTACTCTCTTTTCCTTCAAATTTAATCTTTCCTATTCCCGGAAAATACTCTTTTGTAGCCATAATAGTTTTTTTATTAGTTAATATATGATTTAAGTTTTATTCCCGTCTGTAAAAAAACAAACTGGTAGAAGGCGTTATTTATGCCTTCAGTTTTATGATAAATAGGACAGGGTTGCTGTCTGTTGCCCTTTCAGGAAATAATTCTTCCACATCTTTCCCGGTTTTACAGTAACAATAATAATTACTATTTATATCCATAGGCTGTAATTCGGGAACATTGCCTGTCTGGTAGAAATTGTCTGTTAATCCGCCGGCTACATTGTAGGCCTGGTTTTTAAGACGGTCGAAACAGAATGTGTAACTTTTTTCTTCCACTTGTGCGTTGTAATGGGTGGAGATAAGGAAACGTTTGTTGATGCGTATGGGAAGGATATACGGATAGTCGTCAGTGATATCCAGTTTGTTCTGGTTTATTAGGTATAAGGTATCCCGTAACAGCAAATCCGGTTGTACCGACGGCGATTGTACATAAACCTGTTGATTGGCTACGGCAACTTCCGGGGCAAATGCTTGTCCTAAGGTGAACCGCCCTAATTCGGCGTTGGTTAGCCGGCGTGTCTCTACTTCATTGAATGTGGTATCGAATTTATATAACCATTGCTCTACGCAATAGCGGTTACCGGCTTCTTTTCGCTGTATTTGCCGTTCTGCTGTGGCATATAAATGATTATCGTAATAGGATAATTTGAATAAAGAATTCCAAGTGCGGTGTTTGGATAAATCAATTCTACCTAAATAATCACCTTCATAATTGAAATAGTGCGCATTTAGTTTGTCATCCATTACAATCAGTTGTTTGTGGATAGGGTCTACTACATAGTCGGATACTGTAAAACTATTCTTGTGGGATTGTCCGGCATAAGTAATTTGATTGATAAATTTTCCGGAACAACTGAAATGGTAAAGCTGGCGTTTGCTCAGTAAAAATAAATGATTGCCATCCCGTTTAATCCGGTGGACATGTCCGAGTTGGCAATGGAGATTCGTTTCCAAAGGAATGGCGGTTACCTCTTCGGCTACATCAGACAGGTTGCCTGTAACGGCACATTTAACAGGAGCATCTGCCGTTACCAGTTCATATCCTTCTTTTAGATAGAATACAAATATGCACAATAGGATAAAAATACAACTTCGTTTCATAGCCTGAAAGAATAAGATTTTCTTACGTAAAGTAAAGAATTTACTTAGATATAATATACAAATTTTCAAATTTAGCGGAAAATATAAAATAAAGTATCATCTTTTTTATTTACTTTTGCATCGTTTAATATATTTTGAATATTAAGTATTATGATTATGAGAGGTAAAATTTTATTTCAAGCTCTACTTACAATTGTTTTTTTTTGCACTGCGTGTGTTGATAGCAAGTATGATTTGTCGAAAGTGGATACAGACGATATAACGATCGGGGACGAATGGGTAGTTCCTTTGGGTTCCGGTTCTGTCGAGGTAGACGACGTGATTAAGGTGTATAAAGTTCCATCTATCAAAATAGAGGAGGATGGGTCTTATACAGCCCGGTATGAAAAAGAGTTGAATATCGTGCAGGTTCCCGGTGTGGATGTTGGAATACCTCTTACCGATAATTATGAACCGATTGCATCTGGAACGGTAGATTTGAAAGATTTACAGGATCTTTTTGATGAAGGTTTTGTTTTAGGGCTGGTTGATCCTCATATTCTGTTAAATAGTGAATTGACTGAAGGTGATATAAATTGCCGGTTTACAATAGAAGGAGGAGAAAGGAATGCAACTGCAAATTTTGTATTGGAGAAGGATAAACCAAATGCATGGATCGGACCGAATGAATCGTCCGTAAAAGAAGGTTATACTTTTGCAGGATGCAAAGAACTTCCTACAGTAATAGAAAATATCCCGTCAACAATAGAATTAAATTTATTAGGGAAAAAGAGTACAACAGAAACTGTTTCTATTTCTTCAATCGGTTATGAATTGGAAATCCCTTTAGTCCCTTCTGCAAGTTTTCAAGCGGTAACTACCGAACATGTGAAGGATGCTTTTGACGAATCATTTGTAGATTATCTGTTTTCCGGTGGGACTGCTACCATATTCGGAACTGTAACGAATACAATGCCATTTGACCTTTCTATTATTATGAAAATAGTAGATATCTATGGTCGTCCTTTGGACATTGTATTTCCTGAACAAGAGATAAAAGGGAATACCGATGAATTTTCTTTTGAGATTAAATCCAAAGATATGTACAAGATGGTCAATGCAAAAGATATTCAGTTTGTTATGGAATTGAGTGGTCGCGAGCAACCTGAAGCGCTGAAAACAAACCAGAAAATTTCCCTTGAACTTAAATTGAAAAAAACAGGTGGTATCTCTATTTAATCTATTAACGAACAAATTATACTGAAGTAAAATGAATACTATATTTAACAGAAAGGCTAAAGGATTGCTAACTTTGGTTTTGTGCTTATTTATCGGAACATCTGTTTCTGCCCAGCAATTGCGAACTTCCTATTTTATGCAAAACTCTCCGCTGCGTACGGCGCAGAACCCGGCATTCAGACCTGAACGCGGATATGTGTCTATTCCTGTATTGGGCGGGGTAAATGCTGCTTATACAACCAATGGAGTGGCATTGGACAATATCTTGTTTTCTAAAGACGGCAGATTGGTTACTTTCATGGATAAATCTGTGAATACGGAATCTTTTTTGAGTGGCTTGAAAGACCGTAACCAGGTGAATACGGATTTCGGTACTCAGATATTATCCGGTGGCTGGTATGCAGGAAAAGGTTTTTATTCTGTGGATATCTCTGTGAAAGGTTTGGCAAGTATCGGGGTTCCTAAAAACATGCTTGAATTTGTAAAGCGGGGAAATACGGTAGCAGGTACTACCTACGATATTACTAATATGAAAGCGTATTCGGAAGCATACGTCGAAGCAGGAGTCGGTTATTCACGTCCTATTACGGATAAATTGACTGTCGGAGGTAAACTGAAAATGTTGTTTGGCGCCGGTACAATGGAAGCGCAGATAGACCATTTGCATGCCGTGATGAATGAAAATAACTGGGAAATTACTTCGCAAGGTACAATGAGTGCCAATGTGAAAGGCTTGACTGCTGAAAACAGTTATGATGATCAGGGACGCCAGTATATTAGCGGTTTCCAATATGATTCGCCGGGATTGGGCGGTTTCGGTATGGGTATCGACTTGGGTGCTACTTATCAATTACTTGATAATCTTACGCTATCCGCATCAGTGCTTGATCTGGGATTTATAAGCTGGAATAAGAGTTCTAATATTTATGGTGAAGTAAACGGTCAATTCGATTTTGATGGCTTCGACCTGGCTCTGGGTGATAAAGTGGATGGCAGTAAACCCAGCATGAGCGACCAGTTTGATACGATGAAAGGCAATCTGGAACAATTATTCCATTTTACTCAAAAAGATCCGGTTAAGAATACGACTTCTTTACGTTCTACAATCAATATAGGAGCTGAGTACCGGATATTAGATAATCAATTGGGATTCGGTTTATTGTCGAGTACACGTTTCTATACTCCGAAGGCTTATTCGGAATTGACAGCTTCTGTTAGCTATCGTCCTGTATATTGGTTTGAGGCTGCTGCCAGTTATTCTTTTATTCATAGTAATTTTAAGACTTATGGCTTGGCTTTGAACTTTACTCCGAAATGGATTAACTTCTTTATCGGTTCCGACTATATGTTTACAAAGGTTACGCCACAGTTCCTGCCGGTAAGCGGAAGTGCAGTGAACCTTTATATGGGAATAAGCGTCCCGTTGAGGAATATGATGTGTGATTGATAATCCATAGAAAACATTACCGAACGCAGACGACAGAATGCGTTCGGTAATAGAACTGTAACCTTATTCGCTTTTTTGTTTAGTCCTGTAAAAATACCCACCTGTCTTTTTCTGACATATCTTCTTTATAATGAAATCCTTCCCAGGTAAAAGCTTTTAATTCTTCAGGATCACTTATTCTGTTTTTGATGATATGGCGAACCATTTGTCCACGAGCCATTTTTGCATAAATAACAATCGTGTTTGCTTTTCCGTTTTTCCATACCCTGAAATCGGGAGTAATGATACGGACTGCCTGTTCAATACTTTTCCAGTCGAAAGAGGGCTGTACATCCATACTTGCCAGGTTGATTAATGTTTGGTCGTCAGCTTTAATTTCATCGATAAAAGGCTGTGTGAGTCTTGAACGCCAGAAATTATACATATTTCCTTCTTCCAGTTCCGGCAGTTTTACATCATATTCCATTCTATAGGGCTTGATTAGGTCAAGGGGACGAAGGAAACCGTAGCAAGGAGATGCCATGCGTAAGTGTTCCTGTGCAAAGAGGAAATCCTCTGCTGTAAAATCTTTGGGATTCATATTTTTAAAAACAACACCTGTATAGGCAAGAAGCGCTTGCAATGGCTTTTCTTCCGCATGAAAATCTTGAAAACGCTGATACATTTCAATCGCGAGTTTAGGGCTGAGTTTTAATGTCCTGGCTAATTCTTCAATCGGGAATTGTGCCATATTCAGTGCGATTTCCGAGGCTTCTTTCCGGAAGAAAGGATCTGTCCCGGCGGGTGCTTTTATTTTGGATGTGCCTGCCATTGTTTTGGCTGGAGAGATAATAATATGCATAGTCCGTGTATTTATAAGATTTTGTTTGTAAAAATAATCATTTTATTATTCAGGGGAAAAAGAATATCTTTAGAATCTGTTTAGCAGATGAATTATGGAAATGTTAGATGATTTTATAGAGCAGCAACGCCAGATTTATCCTTTTTCGGATGAAGCGGCACAACTCTTTTTAAGCGAGCTGGAAGATGTGCCTTTCCGGAAAGGAGATTATTTGGTCAGGGAAGGAGATCATGATTCGTATGTATGGTTTGTGTTGAATGGATTAGTTAGGGCTTTTGTGGAAAGAGAGACACGGGATGTTACCTTATGGTTCGCATCGGCCGGAGAATTATTAAATAGCTCTTACCGGAAGACTGCCGCTTATAATATCGAGATGATAGAGGATACGGTATTGCTTCGCATTCATACGGATCGAATGGAAGCTCTTTGTGAGCAATCGCTTGGCCTGTGTAATTATCTGAGGAAACTACAGGATAATTATCTTCGTGAGTATGAAAACTATTTTATAAATGATAGCTGGAATGATGCACGTGCCCAATATGAAACCTTAATGAAGGACCATCCGGATTTGTTCCAGCGGGTTTCCCTGAAACACATTGCTTCTTATTTACAGATTACTCCTCAGTCGTTGAGCCGCATCCGTTCTTCTTTTAAGTAACTTTTCGAAGTTATCTTATGGTAACTTTATTCTGTTCGGAATGTCCTATTTTTGTGCCTCAAAATAAAAGGTAGAAAATATGACGGAGAATAAAAGTGTGGCTTACCACCTTAACAGGGAAAAATTATTGTTGAACGGACCTATTCCTCATTTATTTGTAAAGTATGCCCTTCCCGGTGTGGCCGGTTTGCTTTTTATCGGATTACAGTCTGTTGTCGATGGGGTTGTATTGGGACATTTTGTCGGTGCAAATGCATTAGCAAGTGTAAACCTGATTCTTCCCTGCTATAGCTTATTTACAGCATTTGCTATTATAATTGGTGTCGGATGCCAGACCATTATAAGTATAAGTTTGGGGCAGCGCGACCGGAAAAAGGCGAATAATGCATTGACTTCTCTTTTTATCTTTCTGATAATATCGTCGGTACTGGTGAGTGGGCTTATTTTTATTTTTGCCAAAGATATTGCATGGATACTGGGTGCAAATGATGTGCTAATAAACGATTCTGTAGCTTATATACAGAGTTTGGTCCCTTTTTACCCGATTCTTTGTGTGATGTTCCTGGGGGATTATGTTATTAAAGCTATGGGGCATCCTCTCTATGCGACTTCAGTAATGGCAACCAGTGTGGTGATAAATATTGTTTTGGCAATATGTATGGTCGGTGTATTGGGCTGGGGCGTTAAAGGTGCGGGTTTGTCTACAGGTATTGCCTTTACAGTAGGTGCCATATTAAATGTTCCGCGTTTATTTAATCCTTTGGGGGTAGTGGCAGTTCAACGTGGAAAATTTGACAGAAAGTTAGTTTGGCAGGCTTTTTATAATGGTTCGTCCGAAGGTGTGTCGGAGTTGTCGGTTGCTGTTACTGTCTATCTGTTCAATCTTACAATGATGAAATATATAGGGGAGAATGGGGTAGCTGCATTTACGGCTATCAATTACACACTATTTATTGGAACAACTTTTTTCCTGGGTGTATCGGATGGAATTATTCCAATTATCGGGTATAACTTCGGGGCTAATAAAAAAGACAGGATTAGAGCCGTATTGAAAATAGCTGTTTTTACTAATATGGTTATCGGGCTGTCGCTATTCCTTTTACTTTATTTTTTTGGCGAGCAGGTGATAGGGATATTTTTCAAAGATGATGATGCCCAGGCTTTACAAATAGCATCGTATGGGGTTTCCATCTATTGTTTTGCTTTTTTATTGATGGGATTAAATATATTGGCGTCCAGTTATTTTACAGCTATCGGCAATGCAAAGATTTCAATTATTATTTCAGCTTTGAGGGCTTTGGTTTTTGTTTCAATAGGTATTCTTGTTTTACCGGCATGTTTTGGTATTGAAGCAATCTGGTTTGATATACCTATAGCGGAAACTTGTACATTATTCGTTTCTCTCTGGCTGGTAAGCAAGTCTTTGAAAAAATAATGCAGCGTTTCTATTTCCCGTTGCATCTTATTAATAAAGGCTATGGGCCGTTAAATACTATAGATGGTTAAAGTCTATGTAAATCATTGTTGATTAATAGTAAACGCTTATATTTGTAAATAATATAGTCAGGCGGGAAGAGTATTTAAACCTTAGCCGTATAAATTTGTCTAAGCAATAGAATATAATTAGAGGAGAAACGAATATGAAACCCATGAAATTAATATCATTGACAGTCATGCTTCTGGTTGCATTCGGTGCAACAGCCCAGGAGGAATTCTTCGATGATGTATATTTCTCTTCCAGTAAAAGCAAAAAGAAAGAAAAAAAAGAAGAGAAAGTTATACATCCTAAGCAGGAAGCAACACGGACTGTAACATATGCATCTGCGTCTTCAGCCCGTTCGGCAACTGATGGCCGGGATGTGGATGAATATAATCGCCGTTATTCTTCTGTAGAGGTGGAAGAACCTTATAGAGAAGATAGCAGTGAAGTGCTTGCCGAATATAATGATGATATAGCGGCAAAGAATGACAATAAGGTTGCGGCAAAATCATCAGATAAGCGTCGTTCAGATACGGAATATACAGAGCGTATTATCCGTTATCATTCGCCCAGTAAAATAACGATAGCCGGTGCTGACCAGGTAGATCTATATCTGAGTGACGGTTACTATGGATATGGTTATGATACGGATTATTCGGATGGCAGGACCAATGTCAGCTTTAATATCAATGTCGGCAACAACTGGGGTTGGGGCGGTTGGTATGACCCTTGGTATTCTAACTGGTATGATCCGTGGTATCGTTACAGCCCTTGGTGGACTTATTCCCGCTGGTATTATGGCCCGAGTTGGGGCTTCGGCTGGGGTGGTTTCTATGCAGGCTGGTATGATCCTTGGTGGGGGCCAGGTCCTTATTGGGGCGGCGGCTACTGGGGCGGCGGTCATTATTGGGGACATAACCATTATGCAAGGCGGACTTACAGTAGTGGTGGTGGTCGCTCTTCTTATGCTGCCCGAAATAGTGGTAATGGAGGACGTAGCAGTTACCGGGGAAGTAGTAGTAGGTACAATGGATCAGCCTCTTCTTTAAGAGGTGAGAGTGTAAATTCATCTTCAATAAGAGGATATAGCAATCGTTCAGGACGTCCTTCTACTACTCAGGGTTCATCATATATTCGTAATGAAAATAGTGGAGGTGGCTCAATATCGACACGTCCATCGGGTAATAGTAGTACCAGAACCCGAGTAAATCGCCGTGATGATAGTGGCATATCAAGTTCAACCCGGCAATATTCAGCTCCGTCAAGGAGTAGAAGCGATTATAATTCAACTCGCTCTATCCAATCACGTGAGAGAAGTCAAAGTACTTATACACCTTCCAGAAGTAGTTCTTCATCCTTTGGTGGAAGCAGTATTCGTTCTAGCGGCGGAGGTAGTAGCCGTTCCAGTGGTGGAAGCAGTGGATACAGTAATAGAAGCGGTGGCGGAGGTCGTCGATAAGTTCGATATTTGATAGAGTCTTAATATTAAGTAAGGGGCAGACTACTGCCCCTTTATATATATGGTATAAGTAAAAAATAAAATAGATGAATAGGTTAATATGTTTATTGGCTTCGGCATTTGTGCTTAGCGGTGGTGTCGTATATGCTCAGGGTGAATTGGATGCCTATAAGTATTCCCAATATGATTTGAATGGGACAGCTCGTTATTTGGGTATGGGAGGGGCTTTTGGTGCATTAGGTGGAGATATATCAGTGATGTCTGCTAATCCTGCCGGACTTGGCATTTATCGTAGTTCGGAAGTTGTAACAACGATAAGTTTGTCTTCCATAAATGCAAAATCAGACTGGAATGGTTCAACCGCCAGTGTTAATAAAACCAAGTTCAACTTTGATAATATTGCCTATGTAGGTTATTTCCCTACTGGTAATGACGAAGGGCTTGTAAGTTGGAATGTAGGATTCGGGTATAACCGATTGAAGAATTTTAACCGTTCTTACCGCATGTCGGGAGTGCAAAATTATTCACTTGCAGATTATGCCGCAGCTATAGCTACACTTTCCGGAATAGATCAAAATAAAATGCCTTCGTTAGGTTCTGGTAATAATTCGGCAACTCGTTCTATTTATGAATCTTTGGCTGGATCTTGGTTGCCGGCGTTAGCCTACCAAAGTGGTATTATCGGAGGGGATAACGAAGTTGGTGGAAACACTTATCATTCATCTTTTGCTGAATGGGATGAAAAGAATCAAAGATGGTATTCGGACAGCCGCCCGGATCATTCATTATTGGATGTAAATGAAAGGGGGGCTATCGACCGTTATAATATTTCATTTGCAACGAATATATCCAACCGGGTATTTATAGGGGCTACCGTAGCTGTGACAGATTTGAATTATAGATTATCTTCAGAGTATACAGAGGAATATGCGTATACGGATGGTTCTGTAGACCGTTTACTTTGGGATAATATTAAATCGACAGATGGTACAGGTTATTCATTTAATATCGGTGCGATTGTTCGTCCAAGCGATTTCTTACGTTTGGGAGTCGCTTATGCTTCTCCTACATGGTATAAAATGAAAGATAGCTATGTGGGATATGGAACTTCTGAGATTGGATATTATGATCCTCCTGTAGAAAATGGACAAACTCCTAGTAATCCGGATCCTTATACAGACTATAAGCTTAAAACAGCAGATAAATGGATATTTAGTGCCGCCGGTATTATTGGTCAGACAGCATTGATAAGTGTGGATTATGAGTTGTCTAATTATAAATATATGAAATTGTATTATCCGGACGGTTATGAATATGACGATAATAAGGGGTTGATTCAAAAGCGTTTTGGTCTTTCTCATACAGTGAAAGTCGGAGCGGAAGTAAAAGTGACTCCACAATTTGCAGTGCGTGCCGGTGCGAATTGGACTACAAGTCCGATGAATGCAGAATTACGTAATGGGGAGGTTGAAGTGTTTACAGCGGGAACAGTGGCTCATTACACTTTGGATAAAGGTTCTTCTCTTTATTCTGTCGGTTTAGGTTATCGGTTTACTCCTCATTTTTATATGGATTTGGCTTGTGTATACCGTCAATATAAGGAGACTGCTTATGCTTTCTCAAATGTGATAGATAAAAATGATAATGTTCTTGTAAACTCAGAAGGAGCTAATTTGAAAACAAATACGACTCAAGTTGCTCTAACTTTAGGATATAAGTTCTAATTTATATTTAGAATTAATCGGAAAGGCTATCCAATAATAAAAAATTGGATAGCTTTTTTTTATGAGAAAAATGTTAGAAAGTTTGCCTCCCTCAAATACATTTTGTTCTTTTGCCACCGAATTGAAAAATATTGTATAAACTTTAAATATCATCGCCTATAGCAAAATCGTTACTCAATTATTTTAAATAGTGTAAAAATGAAAGAATTGAGAATGATGACCGACAATGAGTTGGTTGTTTGTTTTGCTGAGGGCGATAATGTTGCTTTCGACGAATTGTTATGCCGTTATGGGAAAGCCGTGTATTCCTATATTCGTGTTATTATATCGGATAAAGAATTGACAGAAGATCTTTATCAGGATACGTTGATAAAGATTGTAACCAGCATTAGGCAGGGGACATATGCAGAACATGGGAAATTTAAATCGTGGGTTACCTGTATCGCACATAATCTCGTTGTCGATTATATCCGTCAAAATAAAAAGGAGAATATCCGGTTGATGGAAAATCTGAATTATAATCTGTTCAGCCAGTTGGAATTAAGTGAGCTGACGATTGAAGACCAGATAATTCGTCAAGAAATAGTATCGGATATACAAAACCTAATCACACATTTACCCTATCTTCAGAGGCAGGTTGTTGAATTATATTATTATTCGAAGCTTAGCTTTAAAGAAATAGCGGAAACAACGAATGTTAGTGTGAACACTGCATTAGGGCGAATGAGGTATGCAATACTGCATATGCGGCGTATGGTTGAGAAAAATAAAATAGATCTGGATTGGTTTCCAAATAAATAGAGCTATTCGATGGGAATCGAATAAATTATTATATTTGCAAAAAACATGAAAATATGGAACATAAAATAGCCCCATCTCTTTTGTCTGCTGATTTCCTGAATTTGCAGGAAGATGTAGAAATGATAAATGCAAGTGATGCCGATTGGCTTCATATGGATATTATGGACGGAGTATTTGTCCCGAATATTTCGTTTGGTTTTCCAGTATTGGATGCTGTAAAGAAAGTTTGCAAGAAACCAATGGATGTTCATTTAATGATTGTGGAACCGCAGAAATTCATATCGGAAGTAGCTGCAACCGGTGCTTACATGATGAATGTTCATTATGAAGCTTGTACACATTTGCATCGTACGGTTGCTGCTATCAAAGAAGCCGGTATGAAAGCCGGTGTTACATTAAATCCGCATACCACCATCTGTTTGCTGGAAGATATACTTCAGGATTTGGATATGGTTTTATTAATGTCTGTCAATCCTGGTTACGGCGGACAGAAATTTATAGAACATTCAGTTGAGAAAACAGCCCGTCTGAAAGATATGATTTTAGGTAAGGGACTGGATACTCTTATCGAAGTGGATGGAGGGGTAAATATGGAAACCGGAAAACGCTTGGTTGATGCTGGTGCAGATGTGCTGGTTGCCGGAAGTTTTGTTTTCCACTCTCCGGACCCACAGAAAACCATTCGCGAATTGAAAGATTTATAAGATATATTGTAGCATATAGGTAACACGCTATCCATTTAGCCAGTGTTACTTGTGTGCTACTAATTTTCTCGCCTGAAGAAGAATCGGGCAAAATAACCAAACCTCTGCTTTATGATAAAATATTTACAAATGAGGCCTTTTTCCAGGCCTTTGATTGTGTGGGTTGCCGGAATCTTATTACAAGTCATATATCCTTCCTTTGTTTATATTCTTCTTTTTTTACTCCTTCTCCTTTTTATCTTTTTATTTTTTCAATGGATTATAGCCCGTAAGATTACTTATGTTTTCAGCTATGATACCCGTTGGATGTGGGGAATTGTGTATTGTTCGTTATTGTTTTTCTTGTCTGTACAGAAAACGGCATGTTCTCAATTAGAATGGAAGGATGAACCAAAGGCATCTGTTATTAGGCAATGGGCGAAAGACAGGCAGTCGCAATTACTCTCTTCTTTGGACAGTTTGCAGTTGTCGGATCAGGAAAAATCTGTATTGGCAACAATTACGATTGGTTACCGTAAATCGATGGACCGGGAAGTACGTAAGCGATTTTCTGTAGCCGGTGTGGCACATATCCTGGCGGTAAGTGGTTTTCATGTAGGTGTTGTCTGTGGCTTTGTCTCTTTTATCCTTTCTTTTTTACCACGGAGTTTGTTGTCTAAGTGGATAAAATATCTCTTTACAATTTTACTGTTATGGCTATTTGTAGTTGTTACCGGGTTGTCTGCTTCTGCTGTTCGCGCAGCTTTAATGCTTACAATTTATTTGACCGGATATTTGTTGAGACGTAATACCGATAAATACAATATCCTGGCCGCATCTGCTTTTTGCATGTTGGTTTATGAGCCTCTTTACTTGTTTGATATTGGATTTCAGTTAAGTTATACCGCAGTGTTTTCTATTTTGTATTTACAACCTCGTTTGAAGCGGACGATAGAAGTGAGGAATCCTTTATTGGCTTATCCTTGGGATTGTATCACAGTGACACTGGCAGCACAGGTGGGAACAACCTTCCTTTGCCTTTACTATTTCGGACAGTTTTCTCTTGTTTTCCTGTTGACTAATTTACCCCTTACTTTTTTAGCATTATTGTTGATACCGGCAGGGATTATATGGATGCTACTGCCTGTTGGATTTCCCGGATACGGTTACTTGCAATTGGCTGTAGAATATCTAACCGGTAGTATGCTCAGGCTTGTCGATTTATTCAGTCGTATCTCTTTCTCTTCTTTGACTTTCAGTTTTAGTTTTCCCTTATTGCTGGCAAGTTATGGAGTCTTATTCCTTTCGTTATTATATATCCGGACTAAACGCCCGGTTTATCTGTTGGGTGCTTTAAGTTTGGTGTTAATTCTCTCTATAGGATTGCTTATAGAGAAAATAAAGCAATGCCGAATATAAAAAAAGTCGTACCTTTGTCTCTGAAAATTAGATAAAACATGATTACGAAAATCATTCACGAAGAGAAGATTCAGAAGGCAAAAAAGTATGTCGAAAAAGGAGAAAGTTTTGTTATAGTGACCCATGTAAGTCCGGATGGTGATGCATTGGGTTCTGCTTTAGGACTTTATCATTTTCTTCTTAATTATGGAAAAGACAATGTTTCTGTCATAGTTCCCAATGAGTTCCCCCGTTTTTATAAATGGATGCCGGGACGCAAGGAAATAATTATTCATGAAAAATATCCTGATTTTGCAGAACAGCTGATTAAGGATGCAGATGTTATATTTTGTCTGGATTTTAATGAGCCTAAACGTATAGAAAAGTTGGCTCCGGCGGTTGTTGCTGCGGAAGGACGCAGGGTTTTGATTGACCATCATCTGAATCCGGCTGATTTTTGTAGAGTTACCATGTCATATCCGGAAATGTCCTCTACCAGTGAGATGGTTTTTCGTTTTATATGCCGGATGGGCATGTTTGACCTGATTAATAAGCAATGTGCCGAATGTATTTATACCGGTATGATGACAGACACCGGTTCGTTTACGTATAACTCCAATAAACCGGAGGTATATATAATCATCAGCGAACTTATTAAGAAGGGAATAGATAAGGATGAGATTTACCGTAAAGTAAACCAGGTATATTCTGAAAGCCGTCTTCGTTTGATGGGGTATGTACTTTACGAGAAAATGAAAATTTACCCGGAGCATAATGCCGCATTGATAGCCCTTTCGGAGGAAGAACAGGCACGCTTCAATTATGTAACCGGAGATACGGAAGGTTTTGTAAATATACCGTTAAGCATAGAGGATGTATCTTTCTCTGTTTTTATCCGTGAGGATAAAGATTATATAAAGATATCCCTTCGTTCCGTTGGTGATTTTCCATGTAATATTTTCGCTAACCGTTATTTTAACGGAGGTGGACACAAGAATGCTTCGGGAGGAGAATTTTACGGTTCATTGGCTGATGCGGTCGCCACCTTTGAGAAAGGATTAAAAGAATTTAATCCTAATAAAGCAGAAGAAATAAAGAAAGATGTATGAGATATGGCAGAGAATGTATACATTTGTCGCTCATTTACAATTAATATATAGCAGATGAAGAAAGGTTTTTATATCCTGTTGATTATGTTTACTGCCATGGTGGTGGTATCGTGTGACAAGACAAAGTCATATACTGATATGTTGAATGCAGAACGGAAAGCTATTGACCAATTGATTGATGAAAACGGCTTTGAGATTCTGGATGAATTTCCGAAAGACACAATCTTTAAAGCGAAACAATTTGTCGAATTGGAGAACGGAGTCTATCTGAATATTATAGATCGGGGTACTAAAGATACGGCAGTTTTGTATACAACAGAAGTAATGGCTCGTTTTACAGCCCGCCTGTTTTTAAATGGGGATACGACAGAAGTGGATAATCTGGGACCGCATTCTAACAATACCTATCCGGTAAAATTCAAGTATGGTTATAATACAGGTCTGGAGAATTACTACCTGAATTCCTTTATCTCTCCGGGAATGGCATCTGCTTTGAAATATGTAGGCGATAGTTCACGAGTAAAACTGATTGTGCCTTTTAAACAAATGAGTTCTGATTTCCAGAGTAGTGGCTTACCTGTTTTTTATAAAGAAATAAAGTTCGTATTTTTAAAATAATCTAACGTATGACACTGATTAAATCTATTTCTGGTATCCGTGGCACAATTGGAGGAAATCCGGAAGACGGGCTGAATCCATTGGCTATAGTTAAGTTTGTGGCAGCTTATGCTACATTCATAAAGAAAAACACAAAGGTGACAACAAATAAGATCGTAGTAGGTCGTGATGCCCGTATCTCCGGTCCGATGGTAAAACAGGTTGTCTTAGGTACATTGACTGGTATGGGATTTGATGTGGTTGACATTGATTTAGCTACAACTCCTACTACTGAATTAGCCGTTGTTATGGAAGGCGCATGCGGAGGTATCATTCTTACTGCAAGCCATAATCCGAAACAATGGAATGCTCTGAAATTATTGAACGAACACGGTGAATTTCTGAATGCTGCCGAAGGTGCGGAAGTGTTGGCTATTGCCGAAGCCGAGAGCTTTGAATTTGCTGATGTCGACCATCTTGGAAAAGTTATCGTAGACAATTCATATAAACAAAAACATATCGAGAGTGTACTCAATCTGGACTTGGTGGATGTGGAAGCTATCAAAGCTGCCAACTTCCGTGTGGCAATCGATTGTGTAAACTCTGTAGGCGGTATCGTATTACCGGACTTATTGCATGCATTGGGTGTAAAGGAAATCTTTAAACTGCATTGTGCGCCTCATGGAAACTTCTCCCATAATCCGGAACCACTGCCGGAAAACCTGACAGAAATATCCGCTTTGATGACACAGGCAAAGGCTGATGTCGGTTTTGTTGTTGACCCGGATGTAGACCGTTTGGCTATTGTCAGTGAAAACGGTGAAATGTTTGGCGAAGAATATACTTTGGTGGCTGTTGCCGATTATGTATTGGCTCATACTCCGGGTAATACGGTAAGTAATTTAAGTTCGAGCCGTGCTTTGCGTGATGTAACCCGTGCCCATGGCGGCGAATATAATGCGGCTGCCGTAGGTGAAGTGAACGTTGTTGCTAAAATGAAAGCAACAAATGCTATTATCGGTGGCGAAGGCAATGGCGGTGTTATCTATCCGGCAAGCCATTACGGACGTGATGCTTTGGTAGGTATCGCATTATTCCTGAGTCATCTGGCAAAGAAGAAAATGAAAACGAGCGAATTGCGTGCCAGCTATCCTCCGTATTTTATCTCAAAACAGAAGGTACAACTTACTCCGGAGATTAACGTGGATGCAATCCTTGCTAAAGTAAAGGAGAATTTCTCTCAATATGACATTACTGATATAGACGGTGTAAAGATTGATTTCCCGGATAAATGGGTACACCTGCGTAAAAGTAATACCGAACCGATTATCCGTATTTACTCGGAAGCTCACACAATGAAAGAAGCTGAAGAGATAGGAGGAGAGTTGATTCATATTATCAACGAAATGTGTAAGTAATCATATCGGATATACATATAAACGAAAGGTCATTCTCTAAAACAGGGAATGGCCTTTTTTTATATGGCATAGTCTCAGGAGCATCTGGTGGAAGTTTTATTTTTATATTTCATTTTTCGTTTGGTAGCTAAATGCTTATTTTATACTTTCGTGGCTGTTTTCTAATTATTTACAATACTATTATAACCGTTTGATAGTAAAGAAAAAGTAGCATAGAGTATGATAAAGAATGACTTTGTTGAAATAGTAGCCCGCAATTATGCCTGGATAAAAGGTTTTGAAGCAGCCGCATTCGAAATCCATGACCGGGTGAATCAGAAATATGGAGATATATTGCCGTATGGTTTTCACTTGAAGATGACTGCATCCTATGTCTCCCGGTACGGTTATCTGGTTGCAAAGACTGAAGAAGATATATTAATCCTCTATGCTGCCGCTTACCTGCACGATTCTATCGAAGATGCCCGTTTGACATTTAATGACCTGGTAAGGTTTATTTCTGAATTTAAGGTAGAAGGTTTCATTTTACCCGAAAATATTCTCCAGCAAATCCGTTGGGATGTTCCTGAAATCGTTTATGCTTTAACAAATGAAAAGGGACGTAACCGGAAAGAAAGAGCCAATGCCGCCTATTATGAAGGAATCCGGAATACGAAATTCGCTTCGTTTGTAAAGATGTGCGATCGCCTGGCAAATATCCATTATACTACATTATTCTTTTTTGCCAACCGTATGCTGGATGTGTACCGCAGGGAACATGAAGATTTTATTATTTCTATTAGCGAAGGGGCGGTTACTCCGGTTCCCGAAGAAATGAAAAAAGAAACGCTTCGATTGTTGAATGACGAGTGTTACGTCATTTCCAATAAAGTGTTACTTTAATACTCTTTACAGTCATTTTTAAAACATAGGTGTTTTGATTTCAAAACATATATGCTTTGCATTCAAAACACCTATGTTTTAAAAATGGGTCATGTATCCCCGGTTTATAAGAAAAGGCGTTGGTATTCTTTTTCAAAGTTAGGAGTGAAAATGTTTTTTCCTAAATTGTCTTTTATCTCTTTTGCTGTCCAAAAACGTCCTCCATCCAATTCGGAAGGGTCAGGGGTAATTGTTCCATTATAAATAGTGCGGAATGAGTGGACCAGTTCCTTTTCAATTTCGGATTCAAAGATATAGCGGGTAATAAGTTGAGGAATGAAATCGGTGATACCCAATTCTTCCCGTACTTCCCGACGTAGTGCTTCTTCCACTGTTTCGCCTAAATCGACATGGCCGCCTACTGCCGTATCCCATTTCCCGGGTTGTATATCTTTGGTCATAGACCGTTTCTGCAAATATAAGTCGCCTGCATCATTGAAGATATGCAGATGAACGACCGGATGTAATAACTTGGAACCGCTATGGCATTCTTTGCGTGTTGCTTTCCCTATTGTTTCGCCCGCTTCGTTAACGAGAGGAAACCATTCTTCTTTCATAGATTGATAAATTATTATTTTTATTGTACATGCAAAAGTACATATTTTGGCTTAGTATGGATTAAGAATGCAATCTTTGTGTTCCAAATCTATTTTCCAAGTTCCTTGATGATTTTTATCAGCTCCCCATCACTCAGTCCTTCACCGTAAGTAGCATAATCCATGCGGAAAGCACAACCATTCTTATACTCGGAACAGCCATAAGCCGTTTTGCCACGTAGGATACTTCCTTTTTTGCAAACAGGACATATGGGTTTTGCCGGAGGTTGCTCTGTATTCTCTGGCTGTACTTCTTTTTTTGCACGAGGTTTACGGGGCTTTTTCTCTTTCTTTTCTTTTTCTTCCTTAGGAGCTTCCTTTGCAGGTGTTTCAATTGTGATGGTTCGTCCTGTTTGGTCGGATAAGACATTGAAGACCACTTGTTGTACCATAACTTTCAGTTCTTCAAGGAATGTACGGGCTTCATAGGTTCCCCGTTCAATCTGGCGGAGTTTTTTCTCCCAAAGGCCAGTCAGTTCCGCACTTTTCAGCAATTCTTCGTGAATCGTACCAATCAGTTCCACACCGGTAGCGGTAGGATACAAATTCTTTCGTTCCTTACGGATGTAGTTACGTTTGAATAATGTTTCTATAATAGCTGCACGGGTTGAAGGACGGCCGATACCGTTTTCTTTCAAGGCATCCCGCAGTTCATCGTTATCAACCAGTTTACCGGCTGTTTCCATTGCACGGAGCAAAGTCGCTTCCGTATAAGGCTTGGGTGGTTGTGTCCATTTCTCACCCAAAGTAGGTTTATGCGGACCGTTTTCGCCTTTCACGAACTCAGGAAGTACACCTTCTTCCTCGTTCTGCTCGGCATCCGGATCTTTCTGCTCGGCACCGAATACAACACGCCATCCCGGTTTAAGGATTTGCTTTCCGGTTACCTTAAATTCTACCTTTCCGACTTTACCTAATACGGTAGTGGTCGATATTTCGCAATCCGGATAAAATGCAGCGATGAAGCGGCGCGTTACCAGGTCGTATACCTTTTTCTCATTCTCTGTCAGGTTACGTGCCGGAACTCCGGTAGGTATGATAGCGTGGTGGTCTGTCACCTTCGAGTTATCGAATACCCTTTTATCTTTCCTGATTTTAGCTTGCAGGAGCGGAGTGGTCAGCTCCGTATAGTCGGCCAGCCCTTTTAAGGTAGCCGGTACTTTCGGATAGATATCCTCACTCAGGAAAGTCGTATCTACACGAGGGTAGGTGGTTACCTTCTTTTCATAGAGTGACTGGATTAACTTTAAAGTATCATCGGCAGTGAAAGCGAACTTTTTATTGCATTCCACCTGCAATGAGGTAAGGTCGAAAAGGCGGGGGGCATATTCTTTCCCTTTCTTTTCGGATATGCTGGTGACGGTAAAATCTTCCTGTTGTACGATTTCCAGGAAAGCTTCGCCTTCTTCTTTCTTCGTAAATTTACCTTTGGTAGCGGAAAAGGTCGTATTGCGGTAGACCGTTTTCAATTCCCAGTAAGGTTCCGGTTTGAAATTATCGATTTCAGCTTGCCGGTTCACTATCAATGCAAGGGTAGGAGTCTGGACTCTTCCGATAGAAAGCACTTGCCGGTTCTGACCGTATTTAATGGTATATAAACGGGTGGCATTCATTCCCAACAACCAGTCGCCTATTGCTCTTGAAAGCCCGGCTTCATATAGTTTGGCAAATTCTGTCTGGTCTTTTAGCTTCTGGAAACCTTCGCGGATAGCCTCTTCGGTAAGCGAAGAAATCCATAAGCGGTAAACCGGGCATTTGCATCCGGCTTTTTGCATCACCCAACGTTGTATAAGTTCTCCTTCCTGTCCGGCATCACCGCAATTGATAACCATTTCTGCATTTTGCATCAGGTTTTCAATCACTTTGAACTGTTGCTCGTAGGTAGGATTATTAATCAGCTTGATACCAAAGCGGGGGGGTATCATCGGAAGGGCGCTGAGGCTCCATCGTTTCCAGCTTTCGGTATATTCCTGAGGTTCTTTTAGTGTACAGAGATGACCGAATGTCCAGGTTACCTGGTATCCGTTTCCTTCGATATATCCGTTCATCTTTTTCGTCGCCCCGAGTACTTCGGCTATTTCGCGTGCTACACTGGGCTTTTCAGCAATACATACTTTCATCTGTAAACTAATCCTTTCGTAATAAGCATACAAAAGTAGGAAAAAAATACGAACTTTGCCCGCTGTAAACATTGTCATACGGATTAATGTTGTATAGGTAAGTAGATTCATAATCTATGTTATACGTACAAAACAAAATAGGAGAAAAAACATGGAAACTTTTAATGACATTATACATGGCGATAAACCGGTATTGGTTGACTTCTTCGCTACCTGGTGCGGTCCTTGTAAAGTATTGAGCCCGACAGTGGAAGCTGTGGGAAAAGAATTAATCGGACAGATACGTGTATTAAAGATAGATGTGGATAAGAATGAAGCCTTGTCCGCCCAGTACAGGATTCAGGCTGTTCCTACATTAATCGTCTTTAAAAAGGGAGAGATACTTTGGCGTACTTCCGGAGTGATGGATAAGAATGCTTTGATACAGCAATTGAAAAAGTTTATAGATTAAGTTGATAATTATTATAGTAAAGCCCGTACAGTTTCTAACTGCATGGGCTTTTTTGTGGACTTAAGATTTTTATCCTACATTTAATAAAATAGGGAGAGAATAGCGAAACGTATGTATTAAATTGAAAATTTGAATTATCTGATATATAAAATTTCTTTCAACTTGTTTTCAATAATCGTTTTTTCATTACTGCCAGTAGTTGAAAGACGAACCAATGGAATATTATATAATTCAAGGATATGATTTTTCATACAGTCTCGTTTGAATTGTACATTTTCTTTTTTGTGATATTCATAACCGTCTGTTTCAATAGCGAGTACCGGTTGTTTACTCACTTGATTGTATATCAGGAAGTCGATATGCGTGGCATTGTGTTTGGCATACCGACACTCTTCGTCATTCAATAATGAGAAATCTCGTATCAAAAGGTTGAGTGGTTGTTGGAAAATAATATTAAGATGTTGCATATAGATATTCTCTTTTAATATGTCTTCCAATAGGGCGTATGTCAAATTTTCGGAGTCATATTCAGAAACTCTTTTGTGACGTTTTAAATAGTTCAATCGCGCTTCTGTATATTGTTTATAAAGATAGTCGTATATCGAGCGGATTTTGCTGATTGATATGGTACAATTATTATATTGGATGTATGCGATTAAGTCGCTAATGTTACATGTTGAGGATTGTTCGTTGCCGGAAACCACCAGGCAGAATTTTTGTTTTGCTCTTGAGATTGCCACATTCAGCAGATTTGGATCATCGGCAAAGGATGAAATAACATCATCCACTGTACTCATAATAATTGCATCTTTTTCGCGTCCTTGGAATTTGTGAACGGTAGCAACATCAATCTCATCTCCAATATGTTGTTGAAGTCCTTCTACCTGCTTATTGTATGGGGCTATGATACCAATCTCCCCGGTTGTATAAGGAAATACCGGAAGAACTTCTTCCTTGATGACATCTATTTCACGTTGATTTAGATGACCGCGTGAATGGTTGCCTTTCACAGTCTTAATTGCACAGATCACATCCTTTTCTCCATGGTCTTGCGTCATAATAACAAGGTTGTTACCATAAAACTTTTGATTGCAGAAGTTTATGATTTTGGGATGACAGCGATAGTGTTCCCGTAATAATGTTTGAGGAATATTGGAAATAACTTTGCAGATTGATTCCAAAAAACTGTGATTTGCGCAATTGTACTCTTCCGGAATATTAAATTTCTGAAAGATAGTCTTGTATTTAAGTTTATCGTCATCAGTTACTACGTTCGGCAATTGCATGGAGTCGCCTACTATAATCGCATTGCGGGCGCATGACAAAGCCAAAACTCCGGTTTCGGCCGAAACTTGTGACGCCTCATCCATAATTACATAATCAAATCCGGTATTGGGATCTAAACTCATTCTTGCTGAGAATGTTGTACTCAATATTACAGGATATTCTTCCAATATTTTTTGAGAGTTTTCCCATATATTTGTTAGAGTAAAATAGGGCTTTTCATGATTTACACCGTATTTGTGATACAGAACATTTTTCAGATAATTCATGGAAGACTCACTCATCTGTTTGGCAACCTTGTCTGCATCCCGTAGTTTGAGTATTTTTTCCAGATTTTCTATTTCAATCAGTAATTCAGCATGTTTTCTTTTATAAAATAAAACCTGTAATGCGGCTATGTGTTTGGATGTTTGGTCAGGCGAGAAGTCGTTACCTGTTCCTTCGAAAAATAATTTGCCTTTCAACCATAGAATTGTCCACTGGACTTTTTGTTTGAAACGGGCAATAAGACCGGATTTATTCAGTTTGCTTTCTTCAAAATCTTGAATATCTTGCCACAATTGCATTAATTGTGAAGAATTGAAGAAACGTCGTAATTCCATATCTGGCTCTGTATCGCCTACTTCCATTTTGTAATGTTGCCATTCTGTTTTTATTATTTCAACTTCCTGCCGGGCTATGGCAAGTCTTTCCTGTTTTGAGTATATCTCGCTTAAAAGAGCTGTTTTCCAGTTTATTTCATTAAGATATTTTGGGTCGTCAGCATCGGGGATATGCCACGATTCAATTGTTCCGGGATATTGTTTCCCGGATGTTTGTGATTCTATAAATGCCTGTTTATTTTCCTGTTTGCCAAGTTCGGCAACGATAAATCCCAGTTCATATTTGGACATCTTTTCAACGATGTTATTTATTGCAGAGTTATTATTCGATACAATAAGAACTGTTTTATTGAGTTTAATAATATTGGCAATAATATTCAATATTGTTTGTGTCTTTCCGGTACCGGGAGGGCCTTGAACCACACTGACCTGATTTTCAAAAGCAGCCTCAACGGCTTTTTGCTGGCTGGCATTACAACCAAAAGGATATATCAATACCGGACATGAATATTGTTTAGGCTTATATGTTTGTGGATTTAAATAGGTGGCAGCCACTTTGTCGTCTGTAATAAAATCTATTTTATTGTATTGTTTTAGCAACAAAGGAGTTCCGTCTTCAGATTGAAGCTGGTTTTCGGCAGCAATCAATTTTAAATACTCAAATACACTGCAAGATTGTGGGTTATCTAAGCAGGTTTTTGATATGTTTATTTCGTTGTCTGTATAATCTCGTTCATAATTGTTATTAAAACAAATATGCCAATAGGCCGTTTGCCCATGATGGAATGCCAATATGGTTTTTATGTTTGATAATAAGTTTCCATTATGTCTTACTCTACAATAGAGAGGGTCAAAAGAAACCGGATTAGTTAGCCAGATAATTTTATCTTTTTGGTAGGAGTATGTTTTAGCGCTGTTTTTGAATCTTATATTACATCTGTTACCATTTACATTGTATTGACATTCTTCTATTTCTGAAGTACAAATCTTGTTTTTAATTATAATTAAGTTGTTAGATGTGTCAATCATGTTTGTGAGTATTAGTTGAATGTTTTCATACGGAATTTGGCGATGAAGATAGTATTTATTGCCATTATTGCCAATAAATAAGCAGAGTTTACGTTGAAAAATGAAATAGGGAGGGAAAGAGAGAATCCGGGTGAAAAGTTCATCTATGCTTAGAATGAGCACTTCATCCGGATTCTACAGATATGGTGTATCTTTATTATTCGATATTCTTCCTGATTTTGGTCAAATACGCTTTCATAGCATCCGAATCTTTATCTTTGATAATATCCTGAAGGATGGATAATTCTTCCTGGATACGTTCAATTTGTTTCGGAGTACGCGGGTTGAAAAGAATTTCGGTCAATAAATAATCATCTTCCGACAGCAGGCCGCGGGCAATCTTCATATGACGTTTGAAGGTGGTACCTGGAGCGTCCTGATGTTTCATTGTTGCAGCGAATACCATTGTGGAAGCAAACGGGATACCTAATGAATAGGCTACCACCTTGTCATGTTCATCAAACGTATATTCGCAGATATGCAGGCGCAGGCTGGCATAGATATCTTTAAAGAAGATTTTCCCCAGATGGTCTCCTTCGGAAATGATAATTGTATTCTCTTTTTCCAATTGTCCGAGATTGGCGAAAGTAGGACCGAACATCGGGTGAGTGGAAACATACGGGAATCCGCATGTCTCATAAAACTCTTTTAAATGAGTCTTCACGGATGCGATATCTGAAATAATGCAGTACGGTTGCAAGTACGGCATAATACTTTTGAAAGCCTCAATCGTATAACTCAGCGTCACACAGTTGATAACAAGTTCGGGAGCAAACTCCGCCACTTCTTCCGGCTTTTGCAAGCGCAGGGCATTATATATAAACCGCATCCGTTTCGGATCACTTTCCAGTACGGCTACTTCATGTTGAAAGCTAAGCAAGTCGGTGAAGAAAGAACCCATCTTTCCGGCACCCAGTATTAATATCTTCATTTTGTTTTAGTATAGCCTTTTTTTTAAATTGACAGTTGACAAGTGACAGTTGACAGTTAGGCTTCGCACTCTGTGTACAAATCGGCTGAAAGCCGAAATAACTGTCAACTGTCAATTATCAATTGTCACCTGATTCTACTCGTTCATTATAATCATTTGCTGACGTACCGATTCTTCATGAATCTCTTTCAGTATCTCTTTTACAAATTCGGTGTTCAGATCCATTTGTTCACCCATGCTGGAACGTTTTTCCAGGATTTCGCTGTAACGCGGTGATTGTAAGATAGGCATGTTATGTTCCTTCTTGTAGATACCGATTTCACGGGAGATGCGCATACGTTTGGCAAGAAGTTCCAACAATTGTTCATCGATACCGTCAATCTGGCGACGCAGTTCGCTAAGGTTCTCCGTTGTCTGGTTTTCGTTGCGGATAACCAGCAGGTTCAATACGTAATCCAGTACATCCGGGGTAATCTGCTGTGAGGCATCGCTCAGCGCACAATCCGGGTTACAGTGAGATTCTATAATCAAACCGTCGAAGCTCAAGTCCATAGCCTGTTGGCATAAGGGAGCAACCAGTTCACGTTTGCCACCGATATGGCTGGGGTCGCAGAAGATTGGCAACTGAGGCATACGGCGACGCAGTTCGATAGGAATATGCCACAAAGGCAAATTACGGTAAATCTTTTTATCGTAAGAACTGAAACCACGGTGGATAGCACCTAAACGACGGATGCCGGCATTGTATAAACGTTGGAAAGCACCAATCCACAATTCCAAATCCGGGTTTACCGGGTTCTTAATCAATACGGGAATGTCAACACCCTTCAAAGCATCTGCAATTTCCTGAACGGCAAACGGGTTCACTGTTGTACGTGCACCAATCCACAATACGTCGATACCTGCTTTCAATGCTTCGAAAACATGGTCTTTTGTAGCGACTTCGGTGGCTACATACATGCCTGTTTCTTTCTTTACGCGTTTCAGCCATTGCAGCCCTTCAGCACCGATACCTTCGAAACCTCCCGGTTTGGTACGGGGTTTCCAAATACCGGCACGGAATAATTTCACGCCTCTGTCGGCAAGCCCTTTGGCGGTTTCCATTACCTGTTCTTCTGTTTCGGCACTACAAGGGCCGGCTATAACAATCGGACGTTGAGGGTCTACACCCGGCAACAATATTGATTCTAAATTCATTTCCATCTTGATGACTTATTATTTTGTTTTCTATGCTTCTGATTATAAACTTTCAATTCTTTTCAATGCCTCTGCCAGCGTTTCGTTTTTGCAGCAGAGAGAAATACGGATGTATCGTTCGCCACGGCTTCCGAATATGAATCCGGGGGTCAGGAAAACATTCGCACCATACAGTACCTTGTTGGCAATCGCTTCGCTGCCTTCCGTATCCGCCGGGATTTTACCCCAAAGGAACATGCCTACTTGGTTTTCATCAAATTCGCAACCTAAAGCGTGCATAATCCGACCGGCAAGGTCGCGGCGGCTCCGATACGTACGGTTCATAGTGTCGTACCATTCTTTCGGTGCACTCAGGGCTTCGACTGCTGCATACTGCATCGGCTTGAACTGTCCGGAGTCGATATTGCTCTTTACTTTCAGTATCCATTGTACGAATTGTGCATTGGAGGCAAGCATCGCCATACGCCAGCCCGGCATATTGTGGGCTTTACTCATAGAGTTCAGTTCGATACAGATGTCTTTTGCTCCCGGAACACTCAGTATGCTGATAGGATGTTCGTTCAGTATGAAGCTGTATGGGTTGTCGTTGCAGATGATGATGCCATGTTTGCGTCCGAAAGCTACCAGCTTTTCATAAAGCTCCATGCTTGCATTCGCTCCGGTAGGCATGTTCGGATAATTAGTCCACATCAGTTTTACGTTCGACAAATCCATCTTTTCCAATGCTTCGAAATCCGGTTGCCAGCCCAGTTCTTCTTTCAAATCGTAGTAAACCAGATTTGCTTCTACCAATTTACTAACCGAGCTATACGTCGGATATCCCGGATTGGGAACCAGTACGCCGTCGCCCGGATTCAGGAATGCCAGCGAAATGTGCAGGATACCTTCTTTGGAACCAATCAGCGGTTGGATTTCAGTCTTCGGATCTAAATCTACGTTATACCACTTCTTATACCAGTCGGCGAAACCTTTGCGCAGTTCAGGGATACCCACATAAGGCTGATAACCGTGCTCGTTGGAATGGCGGGCATGTTCACACAGTGTTTCAATTGTTTTTTCCGAAGGTGGAAGATCCGGACTGCCCACGCCCAGATTAATCACGTTCTTACCTGCTGCGTTCATTTCAGCAACTTCTTTCAATTTCTTAGAGAAATAGTACTCCTGTACGCTGCCTACCCGGTTTGCAGGTGTAACCTTACATACTTTGTCTTCCTTCTGCATATTCGCCTAAAATTTTTAAATCCTTTGTTAATGGTCTGATTGCATCCAGCGCTTGTTTGTAGCGGGTGAAATCTGTGAAAGTGAGGTCTATATAAAATAAATACTCCCATTCCCGTCCGATGATGGGCAACGATTGTATTTTGGAAAGATTCATATCGTAAAAAGAGAGAACGGAAAGAACTTTGGAAAGGCTGCCAGCGGTGTGGGGAAGTGCAAATACGAGGGAGGATTTGTTGATGTCGGTTCCGTGTAGCATATCTTCCGCCGTCCAACGGTCTGCTATTATCAGGAAACGGGTGAAGTTACGCTTATTTGTTTCAATCCCTTCGGCAAGCACTTCCATCCCGTATATCTGGGCGGCAAGTTTACCGCAGATAGCAGCGTGTCCTTCCAGTTTGTTTTCGGCAATCCACCGGGCACTTAATGCCGTATCCTCTTTCTCCACTACTTTGGCATGAGGCAGGGTGTCGAGGAAATCACTGCACTGCATCAGGGCTATCGGGTGGGAGTTCACTTCCGTAACGTCGTGGATGGAAGTTCCCGGCAGGGCAACCAGCGAGTGGGAGATACGCAACTTGTATTCGCCAATCACGCGCAGTTCGCTTTCCCGAATCAACTCATGGTTTTGCAGCAGGCTACCGGCAATCGTATTCTCAATGGCCATAATACCCAATACGGACGGGTCTTTTTTTATGGTTGCGATAACATCTCTGAATGTAAGGCAAGGAATAATCTCGACTTCATCCCCTTCAAAGTAATTGCGGCTGGCTATATCATGATAGGCGCCGGCTATTCCCTGGATTGCTACTTTCTTTTTCATTTTCTTTCGTTTTTTCTTTTTTCATCTGACGGATGTATATACGGCATAAAAAAAAGTCCCACCGGAACGGCAGGACTTCATATTGTTTTATTGATATATACTTTCTATCATCAACGCTTTACATATAAATTCCTGCCTTCACTCTGCTAAAGTAAAAGTAATAAAAGAAATATGTAAAGCTAAATCGATTCATTTGTCTCGTTTGTTTTTTTATACGGGGCAAAAGTAACGCTTTTTTGGAAACTACAAGCAAAAAGTGATATTTTTTTTCAGAGAGAGGCAAAATAAAATAGATACACCTCATGCTGCCTGTATCTGAACGAAGAAAAGGTATAAGTGTATAGCAAAATGACATGCAACAAATTTAAAGTACTGCATAAACAAGGTTTTATGTCGTATTTTACCTATTTTTGGCATTGCAGATGAAGAATAGAATATAGATATGAAATATATACGAGTGATAATAATGATGTCTGTATTTTGTATCGCAGCAAGTTGTATAACACAAAAGGTTGCGTATAAAGAGCGGTTGGAAGAAGCAAAGGGTTATGCTCTTTGTGCCTGTATCGCACATATGAACAAGTCTATTGATAGTATGTCGGTTATTAATAAAGACTATTCCGGCGGATATTTTGTTCAATTAAGTCACTTATCACTTGATGAAATCATTAAGATTAAAGAATATGTCGAGAAAGAATGTATGAATTATTGGGGTATAGCCCAAAATCCCGAGGGTAATATGATCGCATATTCTTCATGGAAATTCTATAATTCCAAAGAGTTAGATAACTTTATTCGTAAAATCATAAAGAAATAAAAACATAAAAACATATGAACAACGAGATTCTATATATCCTTTTGCCGGACTATGCCGCACACGAAGCAGTGTATCTCTCAGAGGCTATTGCTTCTGATGAATTAGCCTTGAAAGAGAGTCCAAAGTATGTCAATAAGGTTGTTGCACCTACTTTAGAGCCCGTAAAATCAATCGGCGGATTTCGCACTTTGCCTGATTATTCGTTTGATACTATGCCCGACGATTATGCCGCTTTGGTACTGATTGGCGGCTTCGGATGGAGTAGGCCTGTTGCAGAACAGGTTGTGCCGATTGTTAAACAAGCCATTGAGAAAGGCAAGATTGTCGGTTCGATCTGCAATGCGGCTTCATTCATGGCAAAGCACGGATTTCTTAATACGGTCAAGCATACGGGAAACGGATTGGAGCAACTCAAACTGTGGGGCAGTGAAAACTACACTAATCCCGACGGATATGTTCACGCCCAATCGGTAAGTGATAAGAATATAGTGACGGCAAACGGCTCTGGAACGCTTGAGTTTGCAAAAGAACTCTTGTTATTGCTTGAGAACGACACGCCGGAGCGCGTCGAAATGTACTATCAGTTCAACAAACAAGGTTTCTGTTCGCTTTTCCCCGCATAAACTATTGTATGGAAATTATACCTATTTGTCAATTTATAATGTCTGTATTTTGTTCGGTTTGATAACATTTTGATTAAATAATGCCTTTTTTGCTGACTATGCATCTGTAAATAAAAGGCATTTCAGGAAAAATCGGACTCTTTTTAGCGCTAAAAAGGAGTTTTTTTATACTATCCGGCACTTATTTTCATTTATCCGGAGGGTAATTTCAATTAGTTGCGGTACAAATTCCAACTATCTGCGCACCAAAATATAACTGTTTGCGCGGATAAAACACCTATATTTTGACTTCAAAGCATATATGTTTCGATTTCAAACCATATATGCTTTGTTTTTAGACCTTATTGGGCAGAGACGCGGCTCTGGAATGGTTGGAAAACCAAACTTGTCGCAGATATCAAATAGATTATTATATACCACTAAACCTAACAATATGTTTAGGCACGGATTCACAGAAAACACGGATTAATATAAGTCATATATTTTATTAAACCGTGTAATCTGCGTAATCCGTGCCTAAAAAATAATATCCTCACTATGTTAATTAGTAAGTGTTTTGTAATATACATTAACAAACTGATAAAGCTGAACTCCGCGAGAGTACCATATTTACAAAGCCTCCCGTGTATATGTCCATAGAATCCGTGTATTCAGGGGATGTTTTGTCATTTTGACACTTTGCCGGATACGTAAGGGCGAATCAATACCGGCCCCAGTAGCCCTGAAGTCTGTAAAGGTGAATCCTTATCCCAGTGTTTCCACGTTGCAAACGTGGCATGTCGGGAAGGTGCTTTCGAACCATTCAGTAACCAGTCCGGCCAATGCTTGGGAGGATAGCTGCGATTGTCCGGATATCGTTCGTCGCCTATCAGCCGGTTAGGCCATAAATTGGTAACCCGTATTTCTATTTCATTCATACCCTCTTTTACCGCTTGGCTGATATCCATGCGATGCGGAGCTTTCCATGTCACGCCTAAACCTTTCCCGTTGACAAACACTTCTGCCATAACTGCAACATCCCCTAAATCCAGTTCCAACAAACGGGCTTGCCGGATAAGTGCGGCAGACACGAAGAATTGTTTCCGGTAAGCAGCCGTACCCGAAAAATAACGAATCCTTTCATCGGGGACTTTCGTCCACGACATTAATCTTTCGAATGTAGCGTGGAAGGGAGTATCCAGTTTGGATGTAAAGAGAAGGTCCCAGTTACCTGCCAGTTCAATCGGTTCTGGTACCGAGTTTACTTTTATCTGTTTCTCTTTGCCCGTAGAGGTGGTGTAGATGAGTTTTCCGGGAGAGGGAGTTATCCATACCGGTTTGCCCTCTTCCCATACCAGTTTAGGGGCTGGCGTACTCTCTATCAGTTTCAACTCTTGTCCCTGGGGAACGGTTAATTCCCGTATTTCACCTTTGGCTTCGTACGTTAACCGAAGTTCCTTTTCCGGTTCCTTGACAGAGCCGGAGTTGTTTCCGGTTAAGGCATCGTCTACCGGAATGATATATTGCCCGTTGGCAATCAGAGAAGACAAATAAGCCGTCACATCGGATGCCGGAGTATATACCGGGATACTCTTGAGCCGGCGGTCGAACTTACCATATGCAGCCTTTATCACTTTCAGTTCCTCTGCCGGATTCGCTTTTACGGCAAACGGTTCGTTTTCCAGGATGCTGGCCTGTTTATGTTGATTCCCTATTTTATATTCCACCCTTAGTTCTTTGATGGAGCCGGGGGCCGGGTCGCACGATGCAAGATGATTGCCGACGGAAACATGTATCTGGCCCTGCCGGATTTGTTTGTTCAATGCCTCGGTGACGTCGGCCAGTCCGTTCGGGAAAAATGTGCCGTATTCGGCTTTGATAATCTTCAGTTCGGGCAAAGGCGTTATTTGCTGCGGGAGAAGCTTCATCTTTGTTCGGACAATGTGCCCGGTTGCCGGTTTTCGGAAAACAACAAAGAGCGAACCTTCCGGGTCAAACGGGATGGGAACCGTTGTCGTTCCGTCTGCATGGCTTTGCCATACGGCGGCATCTTTGATTTCTCCCGTTAGCGGGTTCCATATTTCCGGTTGTTTGCCGGAAATCCGGAAACGGCAGGTGTCCAGGCAACCTACCTTCCGGGAGTTTACAATAAAGTAGATGTCCGCATCATCCGTAATCCGGTGGACAAAACTGAATGCCTTGCCGGTTACCTTCGCAGAACAGTCGGGAACCAATCCTTTCTTATCCAGTATTTCCAGGATGGAACAGTCGGTAATCCAATGGTTCTCCCATAGCTCATCCGCCAGGCGGGCAACCTGTTCATCGCATTGGGGATATCCGCATAAGCTGGGAGAACGTTGCGGCTTCGGCCCGATAATTGTAGCACCGGCCTTGGCAAGTTCGCCTATCTTTTGCAGTAATTCCGGGGTTATCCACTTTGTTTCCGGCAGAAACATAATCCGGTACTTTCCTCCAACCGGAGTATAAATCCAGCCATCCTTTACGGTTAAAGAAGCCATATTGGGGGTTCCTATCAAATCGTAGTCGTAACCTGATTCCCTGATTTCCGGTTTCAGAATGGCATCATTCGGAGATGATTCGCCGGCAAAGACTAACATATCGGCTGCATACCGTCCTTGTTGAAGCAGGAATTGGGAGCGAGACAGATAATTCAGGAAAGCTGTGCTTTGTTCCCACCAGGTATTCAATCGGTTGAAGTCGAAACCGTAGGTTCCTAATGTCATACCGGGAGCAGCATTCCAGGGTTGATGCACATAGGTATGGAATATCAAACGGTTGATTCCTTCCGTCCAGGCTCTGTCTCCAATGGGTTTGAGGCTTGCCGGATGGTCCGACCATCCGCCCAGGTTGGTAAATGATTCGGCTCCTACAAAAGGCTTGCCGTTTATATGTGCCGCAGAAGCAACAAATTTAGGAGAATCGAAAAAGATATTCCCACCGGACCAAAATTCACTCATCACAATATCTCCCATAGCCCCGACCTGTAAACATTCGAAGGGTCCTCCATACGGTTCTATGGAAAGTTTTAATCCGGCCTGATGGCAAAGTTCCCTGAAATAACCGTAATAGTTCTCCGCCATCAGGTCGCCGATGGTCCGCCGGAAGTCCCAGAGAAAACGTTCCGTAATTTCTCCGCTGTCTATATAATACCCTGCCAATGCCGGCAAGTAGGAGAGGCAGTCATATCCGCGAAGCCGTTTAAACGCATCCCTGAAACCGGATGTCCAGTTATTGCATCCGACCTCGTAACTGTCAATAATGCAATTGACGAGAGTCGTGCCTGCCAGTGAACCCAGTTTATCCAGAATCGGTTTGATGCCGCCTTGCCAGTAAACATCTACTGCTGCGCGGCTCATCTTATCACATTCCAATCCGCGTCCGCCGATAACGGCAGGATGGTTCTCTTGCCCATTAGGCGTATGTCCCAGCCGTAAGATAATCCAGTCGCCTTTCGGGGCATCCCATTCTAAGGTACCGTCACTTGCCAATTTGGAAGTCAGGTTCAGTATCCGGTTTTTATCTACCAAAGCCGGTTGAGGGATTTCTTTTGTATCCGGTTCCAAATGATTCCGGAAAGAGTGGCCCGATAAGGATTTTAATGCCAAATCATCAATCTTTGTTTCCTGTTGCGGCTTGGGAAATGCCAGGACGGCAATGTCTTTGTAATAATTCAATTTGGTAGGGGGTAAGGGTAATCTCCCTTTGAACCTGTTTCCGCCTTTGTGCTGTACTTCACTGTAAACAACCGTTTGCATGGCATATTCGGGAGTGACCCACGGTCCGCCGCTTGAAGACCAGCCGGCTCCGTTATGGAATCCGATTTCAAGCCCTAAACGTTGGGCCTCCTGCACGGCGAACTTAAAAAGTTCCAGCCATTCAGGGCTCAGGTAAGTGACCGGTCCTTCCGGATAGCCCATATCTCCGTTAAATATTTGGGCTTCCTGGATTCCGACCCGTTGCATTGCTTCCAGATCGGCGGTAATCCCTTCTTTGGAAATATTCCCGTTCAACCAGTGCCACCAGGTACGTACCTTAGCCGAAGCCGGTGGATTGGTAAAGCCTGCCCGTAAAGAATCACTGGCAAGCACTGTTGATGTGCTTGCCAGTAAACTCAAACTTACTAAAAGTATATATTTGATTCGATTCATATTTATAAACTGCATGTAATCTGATAATGTCCGGACTGTATTTGGAACGTATTCAGTTCATCGGATTGCTCCTTGTTGATAGATACTGTTTTCGCTTCAACCGGCAAAGTCAATGTAGCTTCGCATCCTACCGGTATGTAAATATCCATATTGAAGGAAGTATCTGTTTTTTCCCATTTTACTTTTAAAGGTCCGTAAGGCGTATCTTTTGAAACATCTACCCAAGTAAGCCCGTTTACCAACTGGGGTTGGATAAATACATGTTTGTATCCCGGAGCCTTTTCGTCCGGCAGAATACCGCCTAATGCCTGATAGAACCAGGAACCGATACCGTTATAGCAATTGTGGATATGGCTGCGTTCTCCATTCCAGTGTTCCCAGGTCGTTGTCGCCCCGTTATCCAGCATATAGAGATAACCCGGATAATCTCTTTTCTTCAACATCTTATACATGAAATCGGCTTGCCGGTTCTTTACCGCCCATTCCGTAATCACGGGGATGCCGACTAATCCGGTTGACAAATGTCCTTTAAAGCGTTCTGCCGTAACGCTGAACAAGGTATTCAGTACCTTCGGTAACTCTTCCTGTGGTGTGGCGCCGGCTAACATCGGATAAATCAAATCAATCTGGGTTCCTGTCGAGTAGCTTTGCTTTTCCGGGTCGTAAAACGTTTTATGAATGAGTGTTTTCAGGTTTTCAGCTTTTTCCTTGTAAGGCTGTATATCCTGGCTTTTCCCTAATACTTCGGCTATTTTGGCCATTGTCTGGTAACAAACCACCATAAAGCTGTTGTTCACGACGTCGATTGACATCGGATTGGTCTGGTCTATTCCGATAGGTGTTGCCCAGTCGCCCAGATACCAGTTGCGGTATTCCGTACTCGGCCAGGGTCTTAATAACCCGTCCGGCGAATATTTTTGGGCGTATCCCAACCACTGTTGCATATACGGATAGTAACGTTCCAATAAACGGCGGTCTCCATAATTTACATACGTCTGCCATGAACCGGTAATAATAAATCCGCACCAATACGGGCCGCCGCCAGCTGAGAATGGATTCGGTGCCGTGTGAGGCATACTGCCGTCTTCGCGAATGCAATCCGCCCATGCCTGCATCCAGTTGGTATAAAGAGGCGCCATATTGAACATCGTCTGTATGGTTAAAGTAGAGGCATTGCCGTCTCCACCGTATCCTAATCTTTCAACATGCGGGCAGTCTACCATATCGCCCCCCAGAGTCAGGCAGCCTAATGTGTAGTGTATCATCTGATGGATTGCATTCAGATCTTTATCCGAAGAAGCGAAAGAGGAACTTCCGTCATAATCCGTGTGAATCAGGCAAGCTGTAATATCCGATAATGCCGGTACTTCTTTCAGGTTGGATATTTTCAGATAGCGGTAAGCATGATAATTGAATTTGTTGGTGAAGGATTCGTTTTCCTGGCCGGAGGCGATATACATGTCATAGTTTGAATTGTCTCTGAACTGGCCTTTTTCATCCAGAAAATCGCAATAGCTTATCTGTATCTTTTGTCCTTTTTCCAAACGGGGGAATTTAATCTTTGTCCAGCCGGTGAAATTGGTTCCCATATCGAAAGTCCAGGTTTTATCGCCTGCCGGCTTGAATGAAACCGGATGGAACTCTTTTTGTATCCGGTTCGGTTCAACCATTTGCGGGGTGGTAGGGTGGGAAGGTATCGTAACTTCTTTGGCGGTTCCCCAAGTGGCTTTGTTCAAAGATTTGGCTGTTAAATCCGGAAGGAATTTGGAGGCGTCTACAATCTCTCCACCTAACTGGTGTTTTCTCCAGGTCGATTCGTATCCGCTTTCCCGGGCAGTCCAGCTACCGTCTGTTACTAAAGAGGTAGTCCAGCTACCGTTCTTTTCGGTTTCCAACTGGGCACGGACAAACGGGCCGCCTTCTATCACACCGGGCAGGTCTCCATGATACCAGCCTTGTCCCAACCAGATAACCAGATTGTTTTCTCCTTTTTTCAGGAACTTGGCTATATCGTAGGTTACGGATAATGACCGTTTGTTGAACTGGGATACGGCAGGAGTCAATACAGCGTCACTTACCGGTTGCCCGTTCAGATAAACTTCGTGGTATCCTAAAGAATTTACATGCAGTAAGGCTTTTTGTCCGTCATTATTCCATTCGAATGTTTTCCGGAACTGGGGAGAGCAGGGTGGCTCCTGTTCGTAACTTATGCCGATGTATTTGGCTTTCCAATCATTTTCATTCAGGAGCCCTATGGCAAAAGAAGCCGGTTTACTCCACGGGGTGGCATTTCCGTCTTCGTCCCATACGCGGACTTTCCAATAGGCAAAACTTTTGGAAGCTAACGGAGTTCCCTGATAGGCAACCCAGACGGATTCGTCCGAATCTTTCTTCCCGGAATCCCATAAATCCGTTTTCCCTTCGGACAAAAGTTTTTCTGAAGAGGCAACGAGGATTTGGTAAGCGGTTTGTTTACTCCCCTGTTTGCCGGAGTGAAGCTGCCAACTAAAATGGGGCGATGTATTATCGATTCCCAACGGATTATCCAGTTCTTCACACTGTAGCTTCTCTATCTCCAAAGACGAATTCGAATTACAGGAGATGACAACGAGCGCCACGAATAGCAGGCACACTTTTCTAATTAAAAGGTTCTTCATATTAGCGGTTTTTTTGATGTTTCAAAGATAGTGCAAGCCGGGGCGCCGCCTAGCTTCTCTTCGTTTTTTCCTTTGAAGCAAAGATAAGACATTTTGTTAAAAAACAGGCTGTACCTTGGCCTTCTGTAAAAAGGGTTCCGGTACAGCCTTTAGAAATTACCAACCCGGATTCTGTTCCAGTTTCACATCTTTATTCGTGTCTATCACAGTCTGGGGAATCGGCCATAAATTAAATGTTTTATTTAAAGTGGTACGGGGATAATCCCAGTAAGCATACTTTTTAATACGGTCCACAGCAACGGTTCCGCCCATTCGCAATAAGGTGTTCCAACGGCATTCCTCATAAACCAGTTCTCTGGCCCGTTCATCCAGAATCAAATCCAGATTCACGTCGGCGGAAGAAACTCTATATTTACATTTAGCCCTGTCGCGCAACCTATTGATATCCGAAGCAGCTCCTCCTGTGTCGCCTAATCTTAGTTTAGCCTCGGCTCTCAACAGAATGGTTTCCGGCAAACGAATCAGGTAATCGTCTCTGAAGCTGTGCGAACGGTTCTCTCCATCTTCAATGCCGACATATTTGTCGGGACCGACTTTGCAGGATATGGGATATAGCTGGGTAGTCGCCACATCATTCTTTTTACCGGAAGCATCTTCACGATACAGTACAGACCACGGGATCTGTTTGCCGTAGTAGGGAGTTCCCGGTACGTTTCCTAATATCGTGCGGCGAAAAACGGCATCGGAATTTCTCATATCTTCATTCCATTTGTCTTCATAAATCACATCCCGTGTATAGAAAGTAGGTTGCACGGCACAGGTTCCCAAACCTCCTACATCTTCCATGGAACCGGTTGCGTATTCACCTCCCTGGTCTCTGAATACCGGACAATAATATCCTGTATATATCGTACCTTGGGCACCTTCCTGTTTATATACGTCGTAATCGAACTGAGCTACCCAGATGGCTTCTTTGTTACCGGACTGGAAGTCTTGGTTTCCAACCTGGTACAGGTCCCAGAATACATTTCCTTCGATCTTGTGTCCGGCTTTTTCATACAGGTGGGCCTCTGTTTGTTCTGCGTCTGTGCTGGCATAATAAAACTCAGGATTTTCTGTTGCACGTGTTCCAAAACGTTCGGTCATCAGATTATATATTCCGCCGTCGATAACGACATCCGCATATTCGACTGCTTTGGTATAAGCAGAAGTGGCATCACCTCCTTCTTCAGATAGCACAACCCCTTTGTCTATATATAATTGACATAAATTATGCTGGGCAGCGGCACGAACCAGTCTTCCGGCTTCGGAGGTCGTTTCCGGCAGGTCATTCAAGCAGTCTTCTAATTCATCTATGGCAAACTGATAAGTTTCCAGACGTGTGGAGCGGGTATAGTCGTAACGGGGTTCCGTGGTTAAATCCGTTACAATGGGAACGCCTCCGAACAACTCGCCTAAATTACGATAGGCGAATGCCCTGAAGAAACGTGCTTCCGCTATAATCCGGGCTTTTTCATCTTCTGATGCCCAAACTATATTTTCCAGATTTGCGGCTGCAAGTGCCGTATTGGCAATATTGATTAATTGATAAAATGCTGAATACGTGCAGAAAAAGCCTTTCGTTTGCGAATTTAGAATACTGTAGTCGTTGAAGCGGTTCCCTAAGCGGATTGTGGCAACATCATACATATCCGTACCATTTCCCAACCGGTAGGCATACCAGTCCAAATCCCAGTTTTCATGAGGGCAATAGATCAGGCGGACATGGGCGTAGCAACTCGTAACAACCTGGTTAACCTGACTCGAGGTAGTAAAGATATTATCTATTGTATAAAAAGTTTCCGGATTTTCCGTTAGAAAAGCATTATCGTTACAACTGAACAGGAGAGAGGATAATGCTAATATTCCTATATTAATACTTGTTTTCATAACTGTATAGTATTAAGATTAAAAACTAATGTTTGCACCTAATGACAAGGTGGTTGCTACGGGGTAAGTGCCGCTCGTCAGTACATTTCCCAATTCGGGGTCGCCGCCTTTCCAACCTGTTATGGTTGCTAAATTCTTACCGGAGAAGAAGACTTTCAGCCTGTTGATTCCGATATTTTTAATTCCCGGCATATTGAATGTATAAGACAAGGTTATGTCTTGCAGTCTGACGTATGCCCGGCTTTGCAAACCTAAGAATTTACTGTCTCCGGTAAACCAGGCTGCGGGATACTTGTTGCTTGGATTTGCTTCCGTCCAGTAAGGAACATAAATGTTGTTGGCACTGAAGAAATCGGCTCTGCCTGCCATATAAGCCGGCAAATTGCTTTCCTGGAAATAACCGTTTCCTCCGAAAGTTCCGGTAAATAAAACGTACAGTTCCAGGTTTTTCCAGGATACAGTGTTTCCAAGGCTCAATTTGAAGCGTGGGTCTTTATTTCCTACAATAACACGGTCGTCGACTGTTATTGTGCCGTTGCCGTCGATATCGACGTATTTAGGAGTTCCTGCTTCTACGCCATTGGCTTTGATGTACTCGATATCGCTTGATTGCACAATACCGTTTTGTTTATATCCGTAAATGGAATGAATGGATTCTCCAATGAACAGGTTGTTACCGATATCGTCATCTTCTTTTCCATCACCATTCAAATCTTCTCCGTATAAACGGGTCAAATGATTGCGATTTAACCAGAAGGTCAAGCTGGTATTCCAGTTCCAGTCTTTTGTCTGAATGTTGACCGAACGTAGTGTTATTTCCACACCCCGGTTTTTTACTTCTCCCATGGATGATTTCATTTCGTTGAAACCGGTCATAGATGGTATGGTCCGGTTGAATATCTGGTCGTACGTTTTGGAGAAGTAGATATCCAAATCTGCAAACAACCGGTTGTTTAACCAGGAAGATTCAAAACCGACATTCCAGGCTTCGGTTGTTTCCCAACCCAGCAGTGTATTACCAATCATCTGCTGTTTGATTCCGTATGAAGGAATGCCTGTGTTGCCGAAAGGATAAAAGACTCCACCGGAAGAGCCGGCATTAACCGTAGATAATGTGCCGTAAGCATCTATTCCCTGATTACCGTTTTTACCCCATGACAGTTTGATTTTTAAGTCGTCCAAAAAATCGGCTGATTTCATGAAAGACTCATTGGAGATACGCCAGGCGGCTCCTACTGCGCCGAAATTACCCCATTTATTCTGGGAACCGAATACGGAAGCTCCGTCCCTTCGGTAAGAACCTGTTATATAATAGGTATCGTTAAATGAATAAGAAACTCTGGCAAAATAACCGATATTTCTCCTTAGCGTATTGTTGTTATTCAGTTTCTGTATTTTTGCATAGTGCAAACCGTTCGCACCTAAAATCGTATTACCGTTGGCAGAAAAATCGGAGCCTGTCATCTTTTCATCTTTAATCCGTTTGCTATCCCGGGTGGCAACAGCGGTTAGATCGATCGTATGTTTGCCGAAAGTATTTTTGTAGTTCAGGATATTGTCCAGTACCCAGCTTGTTGTTTTGATGTTCTGGTTGAAACCATTTGCGTTTGCCAGATAATTTTGTTGGGTTGTGATGGAATAACGGTTTTCGTCATCAAAAGGACCGATTGGTGCATAATAGGATTCATGATAGAATTGCTCGACTCTCCTGTAGTCTAAGTTTCCTGAATAATTTAAACGATAACTTAAGCCTTTGACCCAAGGTAGTTTTACAACCATGTAGGCATTCGCCCTGAAATTGTTTCTTAAATCTACATCATCCAGATTATCCGATTCCACACCCCACAACGGGTTCATCGCTTCACTTTGGCCGTTCGGATATTTTTCCAGTAAGGAGGTAGAGTTGCCACGGTACATCATGTCATAAGGTGTAAGGATTTGCGCATTGCTTAAATTAGCTCCCACACCGGAATAATCGGAATATGTATACGCTGCATCGACGCCGATTTGCAACCAACTGGTGATGTCCGTATTTATTTTACCGAGAACGGTCATTCTTGAGAAGTTGTCTCCCTTTACAATACCTTTGTTATCGGCATATGAGGTCGATATGTAATAGTTCATCTTTTCTCCGGCTCCGGATACCGACACCTGATAATCCTGCATCCAGCCTGTACGGGTTGCCTCGTCCAACCAGTCGATTTCACGTCCTGCATCGTAATTTAATTTCTGCTGGCTGAATAAAAAGCTGTAATCATCGTATTTATTTTTATCGCGGACCATGTTCAGCCATTGTTCGCCGTGCATCAGTTCCGGACGGCGATGCCAGTTTTGCATGCTACCTGTTACATTCATATTGATAACGGGCTTACCCACTTTTCCTTTTTTGGTGGAAATCACGATGACACCATTTGCGGAGCGGGAACCATAAGCGGCAGCGGATGTCGCATCTTTCAAGATATCAAATGAGGCAATATCGTTGGGATTGATATCACTGATATTTCCCATAAAGATAATTCCATCGACAACAATCAACGGATCATTGGAACCGGAGATTGAATTTTGTCCGCGAATCTGGATTGAAGGCTGTCCTCCTGCCGAGTTTGTCGCACCTATGTCCAAACCGGAAACATTGCCTTTTAAAGATTCCAATGCATTCATGTTCGGAGAAAGGGCAATGGGCGAATTTTCAAGTTTCAAAGAACTGACAGAACCGGTGAAATCCTTTTTAGTGGTTGTTCCGTAACCTATTACAACCACTTCGTCCAAAGCTTCCGAATCTTCTTGCAGGACGATATCCAGAGAGTTTTGCCCTTGGATGCTAATGTCCAGCGGTTTATAACCGATGTAGGAAATCGTCAGTATGGCTGTTGACGGTATATCCGCAAATGTAAATTGTCCTTCCGTGTCGGTGATGGTTCCGTTCGTTGTACCTTTTACTACGATGTTTGCTCCTATGATAGGTTCTCCGTTGATATCCTTTACGGTTCCCGTGAATTTCCGGAGCGCTTGCTGGAGTGAATTGGCATGGCTTTCCTTTTTCATCAGCATAATATTGCTGCCTTCTATCGCATAGGATATGTCTGTCTGGTTGAAGACAGAATGAAGAACATCCGCTACTGTCTGGTCTTTGGCATTTACCGAGACTTTACGGTTCAAATCGACTTCCCGGGTATTGTAGATAAAAAGATAATCAGTCTGTCTCTCGATCTCTTCAAGGACTTTCTGCGTTTCGGCATTATTCACATGAATATTGACACGCATGTTTTGTGAGCGAACAGAAGCCAATAACCCTGTGGTAAAAATAAATAGTGTTATTAAAGTTAACTTCATGACTCGGAGTGTTTTATTTTTCATACATTTGTAATTCTTAATGTTAGTACTAATGATTTAAGTTGAATTCAGTGCTGACTTCCGCCGGGAAATGCTGCAACCATTTCCCGGTTTTTATTTCAGACCGATAAAGTTATTAACAGTCTTGTTTCATAGGCATATCGATTTAATGGTGAACAAATAAGTTTATTTTATGATAATCAGGTTTTTATCATCGTTTTTAGTATACGTGAATTTATGTTTTAACTGGAGCACTTTCAGTACATGGTCGATGCCGTCCTTTATCCTGAATTTTCCGGAATAACGGTATTGGAGTAAGGATGGGCGTTGCACGTTGATTTTAATGTCATAATAGAGTTCCAGCTTTTCTATCAGGCTTTGAACCGATTCATCTTCGAAACAGAATAGACCTTCCTTCCATTTGAAATAGTTATAATCCGGTATCAGGGAGGTTTTTAAAGCCCCTTGATCTGCAATAGCAATCTCATTGGGTTTAAGGCGTAGCCGTTGAGGCATATCCGGGGATGAAATTTCCACACTTCCTTTTAAAAGGGCCGTTTCAAATGATGAGCTGTTATGATATGCTTTTACATTAAACTCGGTACCCAGTACATGGATTGCATATTTCCCGGTTTGTACGGTAAAAGGACGTTTTTGGTCATGGCAGACAGAAAAGTACCCTTCACCATCGAGTTCTACATTCCGGGAATTTGTACTGAACCGTTCCGGGAATTTCAGGGTAGAGCGGGAATTTAGCCAGACATGTGTCCCATCTGTTAATGTAAGTTCGGCCCGTTGACCGGTAGGGACATGTATCGTTTGCATTTGTATCTCTTCCGGTTCTTGTTGCATGAATTGCTTGGTTGCAAAGAAGCCGATTAAAAGGATAGCGGCTATTTTTAATGTTTCGATAGCAATCCGGCGTATAGGTAGTGTTTGTTTTTTGTGTGCAGTCTTTTCTTTAGGCTTTGTTTGCCAAAGTGAAATATCGTATAGTTTGCGCATCGCAAGAAACTCACGCATGTTTGCCGGATCTTCATTCAGCCATTGTGTAATGTGTCCTCTTTCTTCGTCAGACACTTCGCCTCGAATATATCGTAGTAGCAGTTCTTCCATGGTATGTTTTTTATCGCTTTCTTATTAATAACGATAAAGAGGTCTCATACCCTAGTGGAAAAACAGAAAAAATCAGGGAAAAATAAAATAAAACAGCGGAAGGTAATCTTTTAAGCCGATACGCAGGGCTTTTAGTGATTTTGTGATATGATATTCCACGCCTTTTACCGTGAGACTTGTTTCATCGGCTATTTCTTTTGCCGTTTTATTTTCGAAACGGCTCATTTCGAATACACGCCGGGTCTGTTCGGGGAGGGATTGCAGCGTTCTTTGGATAATTGTTTGGATTTCATCAGAAAATATTTCTTCCGGGTTGCAAATTTCAAGTGTGGAAATGCGAATATTCAATTCCTGGTTATTTAGTTCTATCAGGTTTTCAATTGCGGCATCGTGGACAGCTTTATGGCGCAGATAGTCCAGCGACTTGTTTTTTAATATCGTAAGCAGGAGGGCTTCCGTTATTTCTCCCTCACTCTTAGAAATTGCCTTCCAGTATTTTACCAGTGATTCGGATACGATATCTTCCGCTACCATATCATCATGCACATATGATTTGGTAAACAGGAATGATCGCCGGTAATTTTGTTCGTAAATAATGTTGAAATCTTTCTCTTTCATCTCCAATGTCCATTCGGTGGTAAATGTAGAAAATTTTGGATAGAAAAATGATTTTGGGAAGAAAAAGATATACTCTTTGGATTTTGTAAAAACAGATGACGCCGATAGCACAGCCTGAAAAACAGGTCTGCGCTGCCGGCGTCATTCGTGTTCACTATTACCTTATTCTCATACTACTTTTAATCCGGCCTGTAGTGTCAGCATTTCTTTAGGTACCGATTTCTTAATGCTTTCAATCAGGATACCGGAAACACTGTGACGGATGAAATCTTTACGGGTTACGAATACGATTTCGCGGGCAGGCTTAGGGATAGCAAACGGGCGGACCAGTTCTTTTTGCTCATTGCTTAACTGGTAAGTAGCCAGTTCGGGAATAAATGTAATGCCGTTGCCACTCTCCACCATGCGCATAAACGTCTCGAGGCTACCCAGACGATAAGATGCCTGGTGAAGTTTTACCTTTTCCATTTGGCAGAAACGCATTAACTGGTCACGGAAACAATGGCCTTCGTCCAACAGCCAGAGACGTTCGTCGCTGATGTCTGCCGTGCGGAGAAGGTCTTTTTTGAATACCGCTTCGTTCCTGGCCACATACCCGTAGAATTGTTCGTAGAAAAGCACGTCTCCCTGTAATTGTATTTCCGTAGGCTGGTTGGCAATAATTGCCGCATCCACTTCACCATTCAGCAAAGCCGCCATGGTCGGGGCTGTTTTCATTTCCAGGATACGTATATCCAGGTCAGGGTGCTTTTCTGCAACCTGTTGGAAGAAACGGGGCAGGAGGTACGGTGCAATAGTCGGTAACACCGCCAGGCGGAAAGTACCTTTTAAAGACTGTTCTTCCTCATTTACGATATCTTTTATCAGAGACGTCTGGTAAAGGACGACACGTGCCTGGTCTATCACCTTACGTCCTGCCGGGGTAGGACATACCGGTTGCAGGTTACGGTCGAACAGTTTGATACCCAGTTCGTCTTCCAGCTTCTGAATCATCATGCTGAGTGTCGGTTGCGTAACCCTGCAATGTTCTGCAGCTTTGGCGAAATGGCGGTAGGTATCTACTGCCAGAATGTATTCAAGTTGTTGTATATTCATTTTTTATTTAGATGTATTGATTAGTATCTGAGAACTGGGGTTTGAATCTTGCCAATTGCAAAGATAAAAAAATCTGCAAGTATGCAGGCGTTTCTTTACAGTTTTGTTTTCAGATGTTCCATCATGATGCCTGTCTTGCGACGTGCATCGGCGACATCTGTTCCCCGTGCCAGCAAGACAGCCATGCGCCGGTGCCCGTGTACTTCCGGTTTGCCGAACAGTCGCAGTTGGGTATCCGGTTGTTCCAGCACCTTGTCCAGGTTGCCGAATGACAACTGATTACTTTCTCCTTCCACTACAACAGCACGTGATGCTCCGGGACCGTGGAACGTAATATTCGGAACGGGCAATCCCAATACTGCACGTGCATGCAGGGCAAATTGAGATAAGTCCTGGGTTATCATTGTGACCATGCCGGTGTCGTGAGGACGTGGAGAGACTTCACTGAAAATAACGTCTTCTCCTTTTACAAACAGTTCGACTCCGAAAATACCCCGTCCGCCTAAAGCTTCGGTGATTTTGCCTGCTATCGTGCGGGCTTTTTCTTTTGCTACAGGACTCATAACCTGCGGTTGCCAGGATTCGCGATAGTCTCCGTCCACTTGAATGTGTCCTACCGGTTCGAGGAAAGAAGTCCCCCCGATATGGCGGACCGTCAATTGGGTTATTTCGTAATCGAAATCCACAAAACCTTCCACAATGACTTTGCCGGCTCCGGCGCGTCCGCCCTCCTGTGCATACAGCCAGGCATGATTTATATCTTCTTCTTTACGGATTACACTTTGTCCGTGCCCGCTTGAACTCATAATCGGTTTTACCACGCATGGCATACCGATTACTTTTACCGCTTCAATAAATTCTTCTTCCGTAGAAGCAAAGCGATAGGGAGAAGTAGGCAAGCCCAGTTCTTCGGCCGCCAAGCGGCGGATGCCTTCCCTGTTCATCGTCAGCCAGGTTGCTTTGGCTGTAGGAATCACATGGAAGCCTTCGTTTTCCAGTTCCATTAATGTTTGGGTAGCAATGGCCTCCACTTCGGGAACGATATAATCAGGCTTTTCTTTTTCAATGATTTCGCGTAGAGCCTGCCCGTCAAGCATGGATACGATATATGAACGGTGGGCTACCTGCATTGCCGGAGCATCCGGGTATTTATCCAAAGCGATTACTTCAACACCGTAACGTTGTAATTCAATTACAAATTCTTTTCCTAATTCACCGGAACCGCAGAGCAGCACTTTTGTAGCCGTTGCCGATTTGGGTGTACCAATTGTTATCATACTGTATTCTTATTATTGGGTTATACAAAATAGGATTTACAGACCTTCCTATTATTAAAGCTTACAAAGGTATGTTTTTTATCTCGTTCTTCATATGGATGGCAGATGATTGTTGACGACTATTAGTGTAATAGATGATATCTATGTTAGTATAAAAAATATCTGTTTGACAGGTATTTACATCTGCCGTATCTTTGCAGTATAAGAAAAACGAAAGTATAACAATTAAAAAAATCGTAATATGAAAACATTAGATTATCTCCATTTGAACGAATCATCAGTAAATAACGTAGTAGCTGCTTTACAGCAATTATTAGCCGACTACCAGGTATTTTATACAAATCTTCGCGGTTTCCACTGGAACATTAAAGGACACGGTTTCTTTATCCTTCACAGCAAATTTGAAGAAATGTACAATGATGCCGCAGAAAAGGTGGACGAATTGGCTGAACGTATCCTGATGTTGGGTGGCGAACCTGCTAACAAATTCAGCGAATATCTGAAAGTGGCACGTGTAAAAGAAGTTTCCGGCATATCTTGCGGCGATGAGGCTTTGAAAAATATCCTCGAAACTTACGGACTGTTTATTGCAGAAGAGCGTAAATTGCTCTCTTTGGCCTCAGAAGCCAATGATGAAGCTACTGTGGCTTTAATGAGCGATTACCTGAAAGAACAGGAAAAACTGGTTTGGATGCTGGTCGCATTCTCTACCGGTACTTGCAAAAAATCATGATGTGTAAGTGATTATTAATATTTTATTCATTGCGTTTGATCAAAGTCACCTCCGTGAGGAAGTGGCTTTGTCGTTTTTATGCCTTGCGTTATAAAACCAGCTTTCCTTCCACAAAGGTGTTTTTTATGTTTATGTCTTCGTCGAAAATGATAATGTCTGCATCTTTTCCCGGTTCAATCGTTCCTTTCCGGTCGAGTATCCCCATGATTCGTGCGGGAGTTTCCGATGCCATCCGTACGGCATCTTCCAATGGGATTTCTGCCTGCTCCACCATTGTCCGTATCAGTCTGTCGGCAGTAGCAATACTTCCTGCCAAAGCCGAGTGGTCGGCAAGTTTGCAAACTCCGTCTTCTATAATTACACGTGGGTCGAAGATATGAGCGGTCTCTCGGCAGGCGCCTGCCGCCATCGAATCCGTAACCAGTGCCGTACGTTCCACCCCTTTGAATTTATGAACGAGCTTTAACAATGCCGGAGGAACATGGATACCGTCCGCAATAACTTCTACTGTCATCCCGTCCATCAGGTAAATACTTTCAATTGTGCCTTCATGTTTATATTCCCTGTCTTTATGCAATCCTGTCATTGCATTATAGAAATGGGTGACGTGGGTAAAGCCTGTCTCATAACCGGCTTTTACTTCTTTGTAGCCTGCGGTGGTATGTGCCAGCGATACCACTACGCCCCGTTGGGAAGCATAACCGGCAAAGTCCAGAGCACCTGGTAGTTCCGGTGCTGCACTCCATCGTTTGATATATGATGTGGAATCGAGTATTGCCTTGTATTCTTCCGGGCAGGGAAGGGAGATATATTCCGGTGGTTGTCCGCCTTTCATTTTCTCGTTCAGATAATTGCCTTCCAGATGAAGTCCGAGAACACTGGCTCCGTCGATAGGGTGTGCCTGTACATATTCGCAGGTCTGTATGGCCTGTTGGAGCGCATCGGGAGAAAAAACAGCCAGAGTTGCATACAGAGCTGTCGTACCGTGTAGGGCATGTGCCTTTGTAACGGCATTGAATGCTTCCGGCGTAGCTTCCAGAAAATCGTGTCCGCCACCGCCATGCACATGCATATCGATGCAGCCGGGAGTGACAAATAGTCCGGCGGCATCAATTACAATGGCTCCTTCAATGGGTGGGGTGGTTGTGGAAACTTCTGCTATTTTCCCGTCTTTTAGTACAACACAACCTTTTTTCAGCCATCCCGAAGGAGTAAGCACTTTGCCGTTTATTATCTGATATATTTTGCCCTTCATTGTCTTTTATTTTATAATCTGATGTTCAATTCTCTCTCACCGGAATGTGCAAATGTAATAAATCCATAGTTATGGTTTTTCCAATTCATAGTTATGATTTCGGAAAACCATAACTATGAATGAATCCTATTATTCTATTATTTCCCCGGTAATATCAATCGGTTCGCTATTGAAGGGGTCGATGATTGTGTCCAATAAGATGGCAAATTCTTTCCGGCTGATTGTGCGGTCGGGGTTATAATTGGTCAGTCCTACCGTTTTCCATAAATTGCTGGCAAGTTCAGGAGAGATATCTACTTCCTTATGGCTTGCATCCTCTACATTCAAACGGATTTCTTCAATCAGTTCGAATGCTTCATGGATACTTGCCGGCTTGTCGGAAGGAGAGAGGTCGATATCCGGGTAATAATCTTTCAGTTCCGGCAACAGGGCATTGGCTGTCAGACAGGAGTCCGCATCGAACCAGGTTTGATTTGCCCAGCCGCTGTGCGTTCCGCGCCCTTTCAAAATACCGGTGGCGCCAATCCGTTGTACCGCTTTGAAATATTTGTCCTGAACCGGAAGGTCGAGGTAAGGCAATAGATAGCAATTTGCATTTAACAGGGCACGCTGGACTTTCCGTACCGGGACTTCCGCTACTTTCAGGTCTTTTTTTATTGCCAGTGCTGCCAAAGCTCCGGCTGCCTGGCCTATTTCCATTAATACCGGTTGCAAGCGGGTGGCTCCATTGGCAAGGTTGGATACGGAAATGGACTTCTCCGTCACAATCAGGTCGTTGGTATTTTCGGGGATAAGGGTGCCCAAGGGCAATCCGAACGAAGGTACCGGATAGAATTGTAAATCGGGCAGTTCAGCATGTCCCTGATAACGACCATGATGATGGTCTACCGGATAGTCGCCAACGGCAATCGCTGTGCGGTATAATTTTTGAGATTGTGTATATGGGGCAGTCATGTCATTTAATGTAAAACGGACTTTACCATGAATACGGCGTGATTCGCGGTTGTAAGGGATAAACGGCAGTCTGTCGGCTGTAGGAAACTCGTCGTCTGCCAGTCCGAGGGTATTGTATCCTAATACGGTTTGTAAATAGTAGAGATAACAAAGCGTGAAGTTTTTCGCTTTTTTCAAAACCTCTTCCCGTTCTTTGGGAGAAAGTTCTACCAGGTTGGCATAATAGTCGTTTCCTTCGATAGGCCAGTTCAACATGTATTTGCCGTTTGGTAGTTTGCCGTAGCTCATCATCTGGTCGCAGTCCCATAAATGACTTTCTTTTTGAAAATTGGTGCAAAGATGCGTTTTGCAGGTACAATAAAAAAGAGAAGGGTTGTAACCTTCCGGTTCGGGGATGGTAACATCTTTTCCATAATCTTTCAGTATGGCGACATAGGTAATGTCCTGAACGATGTCATTTGCTTTATCCGGAGCAATCGCTTCACCAGTGGTGTCGCGTGCATCCATTCCTATATCATATTTTACGCCACACATTTTGGCAACATCTCCCAATTCCGTCCCGTCTATTAAAATCCGGGTGTGGATGGTTTGCTGGTCATTGTTCCAGTCTTTATAAGTAACAGCCCATCCTTTGGATGTCTTTTTTATTTCCTGGACCACCGATTTGTACCGGATATTGAGGAAAGGTTCGGCGTCTGCCATCTCCTGCAAAACTTTGTTCATGGCGGAAGGTTCCGCTGCTATTGCCGATACCCAGGAGGTGTGCATGGCATTTTCATTTCCATAGTGGTCGACTAATTTGTCCCGGAACTCGCCGAACAGTCCGGATGGCAGTTTGTAACATCCGTCGATGCAGCTTACTCCTGCGGAGGTGAGGGCACCGCCCAGCCATTCGTACTCTTCTAAAATAAGGGTTGGGACTTCCATCCGTGCAGCCTGGATACCGGCGGCGATTCCACTCGCTCCTCCGCCGATAACCAGTACGTCTACTTCTTGTTTCTGCTTGCAGGCAGTAAACAAAAACATTAGCATTAAAACGAAAGTAAAGGGGTAGTTTTTAATCATCGTTATTTTTCTTTCTGAACTTAATCGGTTTATGTAGTTAATATTTCATTGGCAAATCGGGCATAATGTCCTTCCAGACCTTGCGCATACCGCCGGAGTACTTTCTCTGCTGTTTGGTTTTGGTCTCCGCACAGATACAGGCTTTTAGCCAAGTGCAGTTCTTTTAAAATACGGTTCCGGTAGGTAACATCATGAATATAGGGGATTGTTTTCTCGCGTGCGACCGTGTATGATGGCAAGTCGTTGTAGCGCATGCCTTCATATGTAAGCAAACGGTATAAGACCGGTATTGCTTTCTGGCTACCTATGGCTTCGCAGGCCATGGCAATAGCCCTGAAATGGGAGAAATAATCTTCCGGTTTCAGTAATTCCGCTTTTTCCAGAATGATGGGAAGTACAGTCTCGTCTTTCGTATTACCTAAAGCTATAATCAGACTGTCGAGCGGACTCATGCACTCGCCGAACTGGGCGGATGCCGTATAGTGCCATCCTTCATCCCATAGGGGATAGGAACGGATTTTATCAACCAGAATATCAGCATATTCTTTGTCGCCGAGTATACAGAGGATACTGGCATAAATCAGTTTATCATGTTCCGGAAGGAAAGAAGAACTTATCTTTTCTCTTACAAGCCGGACGCATTTTTGTGGCTCCGTCAGCAGGATTTCCAATCCTTTATACTGGTCGGTGACGGTTTCGACAGCTTGCCTGAATACTTTGTTATTGAATGTACCGGTATCTTTGTCTGCCAGTACACGTTGGGGCAATATTTCTTTTTCTACCAGATGTTTCTGGATTTTTTTCATATTCATTTTCCGTAAGGGAGTTTGTTCCTTTACGGAGAGGGCGGCAAGATAGCCGACGGCATACCCCTGGTTCTGCAGACAAGGCTGCATACGGATAACCGGCATGGCATCGCGGTGTGCGCTCGCTCCAAGACCGGTTACGATAATGCCTTCAAGCTCTTTAGGCAATAAGGCGCGCAAAGGTACATCCGCATCATAAATAACATGCCGTTTGCCCGGAGGATTAAGGGTGAAATAATTGTCGACCGTCATGCCATGTGTGTCGAACGAACTTTGATGGTAGGAGATGGTATCCGGGTAACGGCGATGGTTAATTACATCGTAGACAGATATGGTATATTCGCCGGTGATGCGTCGTCGCTCGCGGGTCTGTGGGAGTTTCCCGATGTCATAATGACCCTTGTACTTGGCTTTTCCCTGTACATACAGGCGGCTTACGTCCAGAATATCCGTGTCATCTATCAGTGTCCAGTCCGTATTGTTATAGTAGTCGTTTAATTCAAAACGGGAAAGCCCGGCACCCTGTACGGCAAGTGTTTTTTTTCCTGTATATTCATATCCGGCTCCTGCGGCGATTGCAATGTCTGCACTTCCTGTACTGTCAATAATGCGATCAGCGAGTACAACGCCTCTTCCTTGTGGGGTAGAGATGATGATACCGGTCACTTTGTTGTTGTGTACCAGTGCCCCGCAACCTAAAATGCCATACCAAAGGTCGGCTTTATTCTTTCGCAGTTGCCGGCGATACCATTCTATTTTCCAGTCGGCACGGAAATCCGCATTCGATTTTAATTGCCGCGGATGGTCTGCCGGAGCCATGGCGCGTACTTCCCTGTCTATCTCGGCAGTGAAACCTTTCCGGTAACCGTCCCAATAACGTCCGATGAATCCGAGGGTGGTCAGCCCTCCTAAACCATGCAGGTATTCCAATACCAACGTCCGTGCTTGTTGGCGTGCAGCGGATATACCCGCAGGAGCACCACTGGTTCCGCCTCCCATGACGATTACATCATATTTTCCTAATACGGGAAGAGTTCCGGCTGGGGAGTGAACAGAACCATAATCGGGTTGGGGGCGCAAAGGTTGAAGTATTTCTTTTACTTCGCCACAGTAACTACCGGTGTTTGATGGATAGAATACGGTGGTCTCCCGGGACAATGTGGTGTCTGCAACACAGTTAGAAGCATGCTCTCCGATAACTTCGCCCAACATCATGCTCTGGACGGGACGTGCTACCCAGGCGGCCACTTTACGGGGCAGGGCGGCACAGGGACCTGTCACCCACAAATTAGGAATGCCTTTGCAGCAAAATGCATCTTTGGGTAAGGAACGGACAGACGGGACCGTCTCGATTCCATCCGGAGTATATTTAATAATATTGTGGACATAGTGTGCCTTTTCCAAAGATTCGGGTGATGTCGGTATATCCGTATGTTCTTTTTCTGGGATAATGTGCCAGGACGGAGTGTACCAAAGCAGGTCGGAACTGTCTACCTGGTCGGTATCCCAGGTTATATCGCGGATGAATTGTTCTGCATCCATCAGGGAGGCATACGACTTATCTTTCAGTTCATAGTTGAATATGTATTTTATTACCGGATATTCTTTCCCTTCCGACCAGAATGTAAAAGGCAAAGTTTCGGTTGAAACAATCGCCGGGTTTGCTTTTATGGCATTTCCTACAACCGTATATTCAAACTCTTGTGTGCCGGGAGTAAAGGTGGTAAAACGTGCGTTGCACATTTCAGCTACTATGGCACAGGGAGTTGCATCGATTATACCTTTGCAGCGTATGGCTTGCCTGCCGGAACGGTTCGCTATTACGACCCCGGCAATGTTGCCGCTTGGGTCTTTCAGCACGTTTGTGACGTAGCTGCTGTACAGGAATTGAATGCCGTTGTTTATCAGCTCGTTTTCCAACAGTGTTTTTACCTGTAAAGGAGTAGGGGCTTTATATTGGGTGTAAAGTAATTCCTTTTCGGAACCTGCCCGGTATATTTCTCTCGGATCGCTTTCCGGCAGGAATATTTTGCGTGCAAGGGCAGTTTGTGGTTGTTCTTCCTTTTTATTTATCCGGTACATAAAGGAACCACATATGTCATCACCCAGATAAGGCATACCGGCAATCAAAAAAACATGGCTTCCGGCTACCGCGGCGGAAAGGGCAGCGGATACGGCTCCGGAGCTGCCGCCAACTACCACGATGTCTGTTTCTCCGATGACAGGAATATCCCGTTCCTGTTCAGTACACCAGATGGGTGTTTTAGTCACTTCCTTTATTTTATTTTTGGCTTCCGCCACATTCCCGAAAGATGCCAGGGCACCACCGGCTGCTGTTACTTTTAAAAAATCTCTACGCGTTAACATGGTTTTTTCTTTTTAATAACCATCATTCTGGGTCAGGTTCGGATTACGGTCACGTTCCAGTTGGGGAATCGGCCATAGCGCGAATTTCTTATCCCAGAATCTGTTTTTATCTCTTATTTTCAGTTTTTCTTTATAAGCATTATAGTCCGGAATGTCGTTCAGGTCGGAACGTTCCGATGTTTTGAAGTTCGGAATGTCCGTAGCAGAGAGACCTTCGTAGCGGATACTTGGCAATGGAAGTCCGTAGCTGGGCTGTCCGTTTTCCAAATCGCCAATACTCCAACGCCGCATATCGACATGATGTAATCCTTCGAGGGCAAGTTCCACTTTGCGTTCCCGACGTACCAACTGACGCATTTTTGTCTGGTTGCCTATCCGGTCTTCCGATACATTAGGCATACCGGCTCGATTTCGTACCAGATTGATGGCGTCGTATACTGAGACATCGAGTTCTCCGAGTTCGATTTTTGCCTCGGCGTAACTCAGTAATACTTCCGCATAACGCATAAGAGGGATATTACAGGACTGTGCACTTACGTTTTCAGCCGTTTCATTGCTGAACTTAGCCCATATGTATCCTACACCGGCATTACAGAAGCTTGCCCAAGCTGCTGCGCTGTTAATATCGGAATTATTTGCCAAATTCCATTCTTTTGTGGCAAAATTATAGAATTTTGTTTCTGCGTTGTAGGCTTCCAGGATGTGGCGGACGACCGTACCGTTATTGACAGTCACAGTGTCTCCGTGCATCCATAGGGTAGAATGGAATCGCGGATCCCTATTCTTTTGCGGGTGTTTCGGGTCATATAGCGGGGATTCGTCGATACGTTTTCCGTCAATACATTCATACGTGTCTGCCAACATCATGGATGGGTGCCTTCCGGTTTGTCCCGTATTTCTGGATATTTGCCCGAAGGCTACCACATGAGTTTTTTTAGAGCCTAAATTGGAATACATGATTTCAAACAACATTTCTTTGCGGACATCGGCTTTCTCCTGCCCGGTGATATTAAATAAGTCGTCGAAATGAGTGGCAAGTGCCCGCTGTCCGATGACTTGCGATGCAGCCGTAGCAGCCGTACGGAAATATCCGGTTCCTTTTCCTCCATAATCGAGGCTTCCTCCCAGCAGGGCGGCACGTGCTTTCAGACCGTAGGCAACAGCCCTGTCCACGCGTCCCCGTTCGGTGGCGGTCCAGGGCAGTTTAGGTGCAGCTTCTTCCAGGTCTTTCAGGATGAAATCGAGGACTTCTACTTTGGAGACTCTTTTATCGGAGTATTGTTCGATCGACACAGGCTGGGTATAAAAAGGAATATCCCCGTAGGTTGCAATCAGATTATAATAGGCGAAGGCACGCAGTACTTTTATTTCAGCCAGATATTGATGTGCCTTGTCGCCTAATCCGTCGATATAGTTTTTGGAACCTTCGATAACGGAATTGGCACGTGCAACCATTCCGTACATACTGCTCCAAAATGCCTGTACGGTTCCGTTGTCGGGATTTAAGGCACCTCCGGCTCCGATGGTCGTATTTTCGTTACGTTCCAGGGCGATTGCCGTTTGATGGTCGAGTGTGATACTGAAAGGGGTGGCATATGCCAGTTCTATACTGATAGCATTGTATACGCCCGATGCCCCGGCTTTTATTGCCGCTTCGGTTTTATAGAAGTCTTTGGAGGAATAGTCGGACGGGTTTCTGTCCAGAAAATCCGAACAGGAAGTGGATGCAAGCCCGCTGGCTAATAAGATAGATATATTGATGAGTAACTTTTTCATGACTGTATAGATTAAAAACGAATGTCGAAGCCTAAAGTGAATGTTTTCAGAAGTGGATAACAACTACCGTTGCTCACGCTGCTTTCCGGGTCGTATCCCTTGTATGCATTGGTGATGGTGAAGAGGTTCTGACCGCTTACGAAGAAACGCAGATGGTCTATTCTTGCTTTGCTGATGATATGTTTCGGGAGCCTGTAGCCGACTACGATATTTTTCAGACGCATGTAGGCACCGCTTCTGATCCAGAAATCGGAAACAATATTGTTCGGATTATTGCCGGAACCGTCGATAAGCAGAACAGGGAATTCCGCATCCCTGTTTTCCGGAGTCCAGTAATCCAACTGGTTTTTGAAGATTGTGCGTCCTACCCAGAACGGGCGTGCCCCGGCTCCCGTATACAACAGGTCTTTTTTCCCTACTCCCTGGAAGAACAATGAGAAGTCGAAGTCCTGCCATTCGGCAGACATATTCAGCCCGAATTCAAAATGCGGGTACGGGTCTCCGATAACGGTACGGTCGTAATCGTCTATTTTTCCATCCGGTTCTCCATTAGGACCGCTGATATCCTTATATTTGATATATCCCGGTTTGACATTGGCTTTGTTGCCGCCATACACAGGCGAATTGTCTATTTCTTCCTGTGTCTGGAAATATCCGTCGGATACATAGCCATACCAGGAATAAAGGGGCAGCCCCTCTTTGGTGATTTGGGTTCCGATATATTCCTTACCAAACAGGTTGGTTACTTTGTTGGTCACATCCGACAAGGTTCCGGTAATGGAGTAATTCACTTCTTCGATACGGTCGCGCCAACTGACAGACAAGTCCCATCCGTTATTTCTCATCGACCCTGCATTTTCCCAGGGAGAGGAAAGTCCTACGTACATAGGTATAGGAAATTGTTGCAGCATATTGTTGATGTTGCGGATGTAATAGTCGAAAGTCATAGTTAGCCGGGAGTTTAATAGTCCGGCATCCAAACCGATATTAAACTGGGTAGACTTTTCCCAGGATATTTTGTCATTGGCTACTTGTGTTTGTCCGACTCCTGTTCCCAATTTCTTATCGAACCAGTAACCGAAACCGGTACCGATGGAAGCAGCATAAGGGTAAAAGATCGCATTACCACCCAGAATAATATCCTGATTACCCAATGTGCCGTATGAGGCTCTGAGTTTTAAATTGTCCACAATCTTCTTTGCTGGTTTGAAAAAGGCCTCTTCCGAGATTCTCCAACCAGCCGATACGGAGGGGAAGAAACCCCAGCGGTGTGCTTTCAGGAAGCGGGATGAAGCGTCCCAGCGTCCGTTTAGTTCCACCAGGTAACGTTCGTGGAATGAATAGTTTATACGGGCAAAGTAGGAAACCATCGCGAACTCCGAACGTCCGCCGGAGTTGGTTGCCGTAGATATATCTCCGTGATTTATTTCGTTGTGCCCGTCAAACTCATAGCCTTTGCGGCTGGCACTGAAACTATGTATTTTTCGTTCCTCGGTCTGCATACCTCCCAGTACTTTGAAATAGTTTTTGGCAAAGGTTTTTTCATAAGAAGCTTGCAGGTTAAACTGGTTGTAAACCGATTGGCTCCAGCTTTCGTTTTTATAATTGCCTGCAGCCGGGTAGCTTGTTTTGAATACCCCTTTTTCATAGGTATCGTAGGGCTGGATAAAATAGTCGGATTTGTATTCAACTTTCCGGCTGCTATAGCTTGCCATCGCATCGAAGCCTTTGAAAGGTTTCAGTTGGATGGTACCTTTGATGCCTAATTCGGGTGTGACTCCGGTTTTGATACCTCCTGCTTTGGCGGCAGCTATCGGGTTGTCTCCGTTCTGGCCGAAGCCCCAGGTTCCGTCGTTGTTTACTCCGGAAAGGACAGGGGTGAAAGTCAATGCTTTATTGATGATGCTTTCCGGGCTATCCATGCAGGGATTGACGGCTTTGGACTGGCGGACGTTTACATCCAGACCGATTTTCATCCATTTGGTGACTTGTGCATCGGAGTTCAGGCGAAGCGTCATTCGGGAATAATCGTTGTTGGATACTAAACCGTCCTGGTAAAAGTATCCGGCATTGGCATATAAATGGAATATTTTGGAACCTCCGCTCAGACTCACGGAGTGATTGTGGCTGAATGTCTGCTTTTTGATGACCTGGTCTTTCCAGTTCGTATCATAATAGTTGAAATTGTCGGCACCCTGGGTTTTGTAGATGTCGATGATTTCCTGTGTATACTGCGGGTCCATGTTGGCATTGGCGCGTGCCACATTTACGGCTTCCATATATTCGATGGCATTTACCGGTTCGGGCATGAAGGTAGGGGTATTGAGATTGGCGTATCCGCTGTAAGATACTTTGATCCCTTCTTGCCCGGCTCGTTTGGTGGTTATCAGGATGACGCCGTTGGAAGCTCTCGAACCGTAGATAGAAGCAGAGGCGGCATCTTTCAGTACCGATATGGATTCGATGGCATTCATATCGACATTATTCATATCTCCTTCCACGCCATCGATAAGTATTAACGGGGTGGTGGATGAGTTCAGGGAACCGGTCCCACGCATCCGGATACTGCCGTAGTCGGCTCCCGGTCGTCCGGATGACTGGATGATAGAGACTCCGGGCACTAATCCCTGTAAAGCCGTTGAAACGTTCGGAACACTGCGTTTAACCAATTCGGAATTGGATACATTTTGAACGGACCCTGTCAGGTTTACTTTTTTCTGCGTGCCGTATCCTACGACGACTACTTCTTCCAATGCCTGGGTATCTTCAAGTAAGGTTGCGTTGTATGTATGTTTGTGTCCTACTTTGACCGTATGCGGATTATATCCTATATAGGAAAAGGTTAATGTGGCGTGTTCCGGTACGTTCTCAATACTGTAATGACCGTTTTCGTCCGTGATGGAGCCATTGGTTGTTCCGGTCACAACAACATTTACTCCAATCAAAGGTTCTTCATTATGGTCGATAACGTAGCCTGTGATTTTTTTTGGAGGATGATTTTTGTTTTTGGGGTGTATAGCGGTCTGGGCTTGTGCCGCCTGGAATAAAAAAAGAAGTAAGCTCAGACAAAATAGCAGCCTAAGCGGGTAAAGAGGGTTAGTCATAGTAAAATAAATTTAAGTTTAAACATGGGTTATATTTTTATAAGACACGATTACTTCGGGAACTACTTACATAATTAGGGTAAAAATTTTATATTTGTGAAATAGACACAGTGTATTAACCTTATAAATAAAAGAAAAACATGGCACGTCCTGTAACATTATGTACTCTTCAATGGGGTGATCTACCTCTTGAGACGGTTTGCGAGAAAGCAAAATCTTTCGGATATGACGGTTTGGAACTGGGACTTCCCGCACATCTGGATGTCCGTAGTACGGATCCTGCGTACTATGCAGGGATAAAAAATCTGTTGGACAGATACGGGTTGAAATTGTTTTGTATTTCCAACCATCTGATAAGTCAGGCTGTATGCGATACTATCGACTTGCGGCATAAAGCCATATTGCCTGCATATATTTGGGGAGACGGCGAGCCGGAAGGTGTCCGGGAACGCGCGGCAGAACATCTTGTCTGTACGGCACGTGCTGCAAAAATGTTAGGTATAGATACCGTGGTAGGGTTTACCGGCAGTTCTATCTGGCAATGGCTCTATTCTTTTCCTCCCGTTACAGAGGGAATGATAGAAGAAGGGTATGCCGACTTTGCCCGCCGTTTTATTCCTATTCTGGATGAGTATCAGAAATTAGGTGTCCGTTTTGCGCTCGAAGTGCATCCTTCGGAAATAGCTTTTGATACTTTTTCTGCTAAACGGGTGCTCGAAGCGGTGGGGCATCATCCGGCTTTCGGTTTCAATTACGACCCCAGCCATTTAGGGTATCAAGCTGTCGATTATGTGGATTTTATCCGTCAGTTCCCTGACCGTATATTCCATGTCCATATGAAGGATGTCTATTGGAGCGATACCCCTAAGCAAATCGGTGTATTCGGCGGACATTCGACTTTTGGCGACTCACGGCGCTACTGGAATTTCCGCAGTCTCGGACGCGGGCGGATTTGTTTTGAAGAAATTATACGTACTTTAAATGACATCGCTTATCAGGGACCGCTTTCAGTGGAATGGGAAGATAGCGGTATGGACCGTGAACACGGGGCTCGCGAATCCTGTGCTTTTGTTAAGAGAATGGATTTCCAGCCTTCGGCACACGCCTTCGATGCTTGCTTCGAAAGATAAAATACGTACATTTGCGAAAAAAAACAGGAACTATGCTGAAACATATTGTAATGTGGAAACTGAAGGCGGAAGCCGAAGGGAAAACAAAGGCGGAAAACGCCTTGTGGATGAAAGAACATCTGGAAGCCTTGGTGGGCGTCGTACCTGAAATACGTTCTTTGCAGGTCGGTATCAATGTGAAAGAGAGCGATATGGCCTATGATGCCGTGTTGATTTCCACATTTGACGACGAACAGGCACTTGCCGCCTATAAAGTAAATCCACGCCATGTGGAAGTCAGTTCGTATTGTAAGAAAATACGTGAGAGCCGTGTCGTTGTCGATTTTTATGAATAAGCAAATGGAAAATAAAATCATATTGCCGGCTGAATGGTATCCGCAAAGTGCCATTCAGCTTACCTGGCCCCATAAGGATACGGACTGGGCCCCGATATTGGATGAAGTAATCCCTTGTTTTGTCTCTATAGCCAAGGAAGTGATTAAGCGCGAAAAACTCCTGATTGTCTGTGTCGATGAGCAAGCGGTCCGCGAGCAGCTGGGAGAGGTGGATTATAGTCGCGTCCTGTTCCGGGAAATGGAAACGAATGATACCTGGGCACGCGACCATGGAGGTATCTCTGTTTTTGATGAGGGGGTACCTTGCGTTTACGATTTTGTATTTAATGGCTGGGGAATGAAGTTCGCCGCCAATTACGATAATCTGATTACCCGTAACCTGTTTGCACAAAGCACATTTTCCGGTTCCGTATTGCCAGTAAATATGCAACCGTTCGTGTTGGAAGGCGGTAGTATCGAAAGTGACGGAAAAGGGACTTTGCTGACTACCGTCGAATGCCTTGCTTCCGTAAACCGGAACGAATACCTGCAAAAGGAAGAACTGGAAAACTACTTGAAAGAGGTGTTCGGATTCGAGCGTATCCTTTGGCTGGAAAACGGTTATCTGGCAGGGGATGATACGGATAGCCATGTAGATACATTGGCTCGCTTCTGTAGTGAAGATACGATAGCCTATGTACAGTGTACGGAACCGGAGGATGAGCACTTCGATGAGTTGCAGGCGATGGAGCAGGAACTACAGGCTTTTACCCAGGCAAATGGAGCACCTTACCGGCTGATTGCTTTGCCGATGGCGGATAAAGTCGAATGGGAAGGCGAACGGTTGCCTGCCACCTATGCCAATTTCCTGATTATGAACGGAGCCGTTTTGTTGCCGTTTTATCAGTCACCCAAAGATGCCGTAGCAAAAGCCGCTTTGCAGGAAGCCTTTCCTGACAGGGAAATAGTAGGTATCGATTGCCTGCCTCTGATAAAGCAACATGGTTCGTTGCATTGCGTAACGATGCAATATCCGGAAGGTTTTATCGATTAGTCCCGGTTTGGGTAATAAACCGGCGGAATGAATTGTCAAACTGTTTATAGTAAAGTGATGAAAATAGGATTAGTCCAGCAATCAAACAGCAGCGACCGTGCTGCCAATATCGCCAAATTACAACAAAATATACGTACCTGTGCCGCACAAGGTGCCGAGCTGGTCGTTTTACAGGAATTACATAATGGGCTTTATTTCTGCCAAACAGAAAATACGGACGTTTTCGACCAGGCAGAATCCATCCCCGGCCCTTCCACAGAGACTTTCGGGGCATTGGCAAAAGAGTTGGGAATCGTGCTTGTCCTTTCTCTTTTTGAAAAACGTGCTCCCGGTTTGTATCATAATACAGCGGTAGTGCTTGAAAAGGATGGTACGATTGCCGGCAAATACCGTAAAATGCATATACCGGACGACCCCGCCTATTACGAGAAATTCTATTTTACCCCGGGCGACTTGGGCTTCGAGCCGATAGAAACTTCTGTCGGTAAGTTGGGCGTTTTGGTTTGCTGGGACCAGTGGTATCCCGAGGCTGCCCGCCTGATGGCTATGAAAGGAGCCGAACTGCTGATTTATCCGACTGCTATCGGTTGGGAAAGCAGCGATACGGATGAGGAAAAACAACGCCAGTTAGGTGCCTGGGTAACTGTTCAGCGCGGACATGCCGTAGCAAACGGTCTGCATGTGGTAACGGTAAACCGTGTAGGGCATGAAACAGACCCTTCGGGACAAACGAATGGAATCCGATTCTGGGGAAATAGTTTCGTGGCAGGCCCACAGGGCGAACTGATTACCGAATTTTCAAATGACCGGGAGGAAGTACAGGTGGTTACCATCGATAAAACACGTAGTGAAAATGTCCGCCGCTGGTGGCCGTTTTTCCGTGACCGCCGTATCGATGCCTTTGGAGGATTGACAGAGCGTTTTCTTCTATGAATTTCTTGAATCGTACGGAAGCCGTCGAGCAAATGAACCGGTTGGGAAAGGCTGGACGGCAATTTCTTTTTATTATTGATTACAAGCAGGAATGTATCTGGATTGAGGAAACGGATAAAGTAAACCCTTCCGAAGTATTATATAATTTGAATGGTTATACGAATGCTGAGGATGCCGTTCTTTTCCCGGATAAGACAATCAGATGGGAAATATTTCCTGTTCTGGAGGAAACTTATGCCGCCTCTTTTCGTAAGGTTGCCGATGCTATTCATGCCGGAAACTCTTATCTGGTAAACTTAACCTGCTCGACTCCGGTTCGGACAAATCTTACATTGGATGAAGTTTTTTACCGTTCCAAAGCCTGTTATAAGCTCCGGGTAAAAGATACGTTTACCGTATTTTCCCCAGAGATTTTTGTGCAAATGCGTGATGGCTTTGTGTATTCCTATCCGATGAAAGGGACGATAGATGCCACCTTGCCCGATGCCCGGCAGCGGATACTGGATGATCCGAAAGAAACGGCTGAACATGCAACTATCGTAGACTTGATCCGGAACGACTTGAGTATGATTTCGGAGGAAGTGACCGTTTCCCGTTACCGTTATATCGATGAACTGCAAACAAACAAGGGACGTTTATTGCAGGTAAGCTCCGAAATCCGGGGACGGTTGCCGGAAGGCTGGCAGTCGTGCCTGGGGGAATATCTGTTCCGTCTTTTGCCTGCCGGTTCCATTACCGGGGCCCCTAAAAAGAAAACGATGCAGATTATAGCGGAGGCGGAAACCTATGAGCGGGGTTTTTATACCGGTGTGGCGGGTTATTTCGACGGAATGCAACTGGACAGTGCCGTGATGATACGTTTTCTGGAAAAGCAGGGCGAACAGTTCCTGTTCAAAAGTGGGGGAGGCATTACTTCCCGGAGTGATTGCGATAGCGAATATAACGAAATGAAACAGAAAATATATGTCCCGATATATTGAAACCATCCGGATAGAAGGCGGACGGATTTATAATTTACCGTACCATAACCGGAGAATGAATGAAACACGGCGAAATATCTTCCAAGCATCGGATAAGCTTGATTTGTCGGACTATATCCATCCTGAAGCCTATCAGGACAGGACTAAATGCCGTGTCGTGTACGAACAGGAAATTGTGGAAGTAGAGTATGCCCCTTATGCTATCCGTCCGGTATCCTCTCTGCATATTGTGGAAGATAATACCTTTTGCTACCGGTATAAGAGTACGGACCGTGATGCCTTGAATCGGTTGTTTGCTTCCCGTGGAGTTGCCGATGACGTGTTTATTGTGCAGGACGGTTTGCTTACCGATACATCCATTTGCAATATAGCACTTTGGAATGGCGAGCGTTGGTTTACCCCGTCCTGTCCGTTATTGCAAGGAACGAAACGGGCTTCGCTTATGGATGAAGGTGTACTGTTTCCGTCAGAAATAAAGGTCGATGATTTAAAGCTCTATTCCCATATCCGCCTGTTTAATGCGATGATAGAGTTTGGAGAGATAGAATTTCCCGTTGGGAATATAGATTAAGCTGTAAGTCCGGGATAAAGGATGGTGCTGCTTGCCAGATAACCTTTATCGTTCGCATAGATAAACAGTAGCGTACCGTTTTTAATCGTATTGATAATAGGTTTTGTCAGGGATTGCGGAAGGGCGGGGCAACCGAAACTTCTACCCAGGCGTCCGCCGGATGCGGCAACGGAAGGATTGGCATATGCGGCTCCATGTACAACGATGGCACGCTCTTTGGCTTTGTCGTTAATTCCTTTTTCCAGCCCGTTGAGGATAAGGGAATATCCGTTCTTGCCCTGATACGTGTTTTCCGTTACATAAAAACCGAGTGAACTTTTGTAAGAACCGCTTACATTGGAGAAGGAGGTCGCATAATTTCCCCCGCTGTTTTTGCCATGTGCCACAACGGAAGAAAACAGCAGCTTTTTGTGGCGTACATCCATCACATACAGACGTTCCTCGGTGGACGGTTTGGTAAAATCAATAAGGGTGATAATATCTTTGTTGGGACGCTCGATTGTTTTGCTACCTATGATAATCTGTTCAAAAGCCGTATAATTTACAATATCTTCCAACCCCATATCCGTGTAAAGCTTCCTGCATTCGGTCTGTATGGCAACAGACGGGTCGGCAGGCAACGACGCGGAAGAGCCTCTGGTTATTGAATAATTTACCGGAAGAAATAAAAGAAACAGATATAAACAGATTCGTAATAACATAAAAACAAAGGGAAAAAAGATTGGCGCAAAGTTAGTGTTTTTATTCAAAAACAAAAACAATTGCCTCATTTACAGGTGCCCAATCATAAATAAATTTAGCATGCGAGGTGGCATTCCGTACGCACATATGGGAGCGCGGGATGGTTCCAAGCGTTGAACTGTATTCGATGAGCGATTTTCCGGGGGCATTGACCGGAACCCCGTGTATGTATCCTCCGTTTGTGAAACGGCTTGCATAGGGTGCAAACCCGCCGGTCTCTTTGGAACCGTCTACGAGATATATCATCCGCGACTTCTTTTCTTGTACCACGTACATGCCCGGAGGCGTTTCCTGTGCATGAGGGGGACGATGCTGCCCCGTTGTTGCCGGATTCATGCTTCTGACAAGCCATTTGGAACCGGCATGTTCGAGTGTGGCAATATTCTGGTTGGTTACATCTACGAAGATGGCCTTCTTAAATACGACCGTATCCGGGATTGTCTTGATATATTTTTCGGGAGCGAACCATTTTTCGTCCGGATTAACTGTTTCGATAAGGCGCAGCCTGCCTTCGTCCGAAAGAAGTTTTACCAGCGAACCGTCTCGTCCATAGCGTTCTGCCGTTACCGTATCGGTTGGCAGGTAGAGGGGGACAGACTGGTAGCGTTCGACACCCAACGTATCGGACACACGTTTGTAAGCATCCCTGCGGAACTTGTGGACAAGCGGGGCTTCCCCGTTCCTGTTTTTGTAGTTTTGCAGGATAGCCCATTGTGCAGGTTTGTATTGAATGGATTCGAGCAGGGCCAGACGTTCGCGTATTTTATCCCATTGGAACTGGCGGGTGGTATCTTTATACGGATAACTGTCGGCTAAGGTATGTTTATCATAGAGAAGTTCTTTTTCTATTGTGATGATAATGGGAGGGGGAACGGTATCTATCGCTTTGGGTTCTGCAACAACCGTCAGGCTGTCTGTTATGGGATTTTCATTTTTTGCCGCGTCCGGTTTTGTGGAACAAAAGGAGAAGGCAAAAAAAGCAAGAAGCAAAAATACGGAGCTTATCTTCATTTTGTATGTTCTGATATTGTTTCTGTTGGATAAAAGTATGATTTATATTAAAACGAACAAAGATAAAGAAACATTTGTTTACTCTTGCTGCTATAAATAGCCAATGGCCGGGAAGAAATTTCCCTGCCATTGGGGAAACACCTTCCCTGCCGTTAGGGAAAGCCCTTCCCAGCCATTAGGGAATGCTCTTCCCTAGTATTAGGGAATACTCTTCCCCAGCCGTTAGGGAATGCTCTTCCCTAACGTTGGATGAGTTCCGTCTTTGGTACCGGATAAACACTGCCTCCAACGGTGGAGGAGAGCTTCATCCGGATTTTTATTCCCGGATACACCGGATAGACAATCCGCTCGCCCTGGGCCATGCTCCTTGTTTCAACGTTGCATCGATGGCAAATATGTAACTGGCGTCTGTACTACCTGACGGAACCGACGACGACCAGCAGTTACATTGGGTACCCTGGCTATTGGACAGACCATCAAAGTTACTGCGACCACCCGCTGCGGGTAAGATAAGTTGAGGATAACCACTATCTGCATTAACTTTAAATAGACCGTTTCCCCAACTATTCGCATTTCCGATAGATTTCAATTCATCTATTGTTGGCACACGGTATCCCGGAGGGCAAGGGTCGTTTGTCCCTTTCCTGCTGCCGTTCCATAACGAGTTATTTTGAGAAGTTAACCAGTCGCCGGGGTGATTGGGGGCATAATAAAAAATATGATTATTGGGTTTGGAATTACTTGTAGGGCCAGAAGTCGTAGAACTACCGTGGTTGGTATAGTCGGCACGTCCCCATTGATACATATTGCCTGCACCGGCAACTATCGCATTCCATCCGTCACCAGCCTGTGCCACACGTGTAGCCCCGCAATTGACGGGAGCCCACCAT
>MJGMD1__coassemble_1841_pt1 | contig 69719 bp, 46 predicted proteins | sample MJGMD1__metabat2_low_PE_010 | metagenome-assembled genome bin MJGMD1 | reverse complement strand
CTTAACTTAGTCTTTAGAGAACTTAATACCTCCTTTTCGGGTATTCCCGGGTGGAAGGTCATCATATTCATCCTTTTTGCTTATAGTACGGAAGATATGGGCAAAACAGTGCGGTTAACAAAAAAGCCGGCACACCCACTATTCGGAAGATGTGCCGGCTTCGGTAAGGGAAATCACAGGGAGGACACGAACAGTGCCCCTCTATATTTACTTAACCAGTTTCAATTCATTAATCAAACGAGGACATTTACCCCATTTGTCAATCATATAAAGTACATAGCGGATATCTACGCTGATGGTGCGCTGCAAATCCGGTTCAAAAGCAATATCGCCACTCATCGCTTCCCAGTTTCCATCGAAAGCCAGACCGATAAGGCGGGCATTCTTATCGAATACCGGGCTACCGGAGTTACCGCCGGTGATATCGTTGTTGGATAAGAAGCAAAGCTGCAAGTCGCCTTTTTCGTTGGCATACTGTCCGAAATCTTTACTACGGAGCAATTCAAGGATTTCGGGTTGTACCCAGAACTCGTCGCTTTCGGGATTTTCTTTCTCGAAGACACCTTTTTGCGTCGTATAATAATCGTACCATGCTGCATCGTAAGGACGGTAACCGCCTACAGAACCGTAACTCAGACGCATGGTGAAGTTTGCATCGGAAGGCAGTGCCTTTTCCGGATACATTTCTTTCAAACCGGCAAAATAGAGACGTTCGCCTTTTTCAATATCGTAGTAAGCATCCCCCGTCATCTGTTGCAGTTCGAAGATGGAAATCAGGGCGGACAGGCTTAATTCGGCTGCCGGGTCTTTTTTCAGCTTCGCATACAATTTCGGGTCTTTCAGCATCTTGGCTACGTTGTCGTAGGAAAGGATACCTGTTTTCTTAAATACATCGGCAGCATATTTCCCGTAATCGCCTTTGTATTTCTTGTCTACTTTTGCGTAGATATCCGGCAAATGTTCGGCAGGAACACGTTCTTTTACGATTTTCATCATAGCAGCCAGCACTTTCTGGTCGAGAGTAGGTTCATAGTCTTTGTAGAAATCTTTCAGCGGACCTTCCAGAAATTCATCGATTTCTTCAGGTTTGGAGCCTTTCACATCTACGCTCTGTATCATACGTGCCAAACGAACGATTTCCGCTCCGCTCATAAAGGCTTCGCCCAGATAAGTAGCTATTTTTCTGTATTCGTTGGTCGAGGTATAGCCTTTTTCAAGCAGGCCTAACACTTCACCGTATTTTTCCTGACGCGCCGGGCTTTGTGCCACCCAGGCAGCGAAGTCGGCTTCTTCCTTGCGTTTGCGGTCTACCACATCCAGGTTGGCAAGCCCTTTGTTCATACCGATGGAGTTCTTCCAGTAGTTGGAGCTGCCTGCATATTTAGAGGCATATTTAATACGTACTGCATCGCTGGCAAGCATGGCGTCTTTCCAGATAGCCTGTTTGATGCCGCGCACTTCGATACGGGGCTTGTTGCTATCCTCGATACGTTGCTGCACACCCCATGAACACAAATAGCGGTCCGTGCTTCCCGGGAAACCGATTGTCATGGCATAATCCTTATCCTTATAGCCCTGCAAAGATACTTCCGCTACATATTTAGGAGTATAGGGCTTGTTGTCCTTGCTGTATTCGGCAGGCTGGTTGTTTGCATCGGCATACACACGGAATACGGAAAAGTCTCCCGTATGACGCGGCCACATCCAGTTGTCGGTATCACCACCGAACTTACCCACCGAGCTGGGCGGAGCAAATACCATACGGACGTCTCTGAATACATCGTAAACGATTAGGAAGTATTTGTTATTGTTGTAGAACGGGATGACATCGGCTGCACGGAATTCGTTGTTTCCGATAGAATCGGCAATAACGCGTCCGATAGAGTCGGCTGCCGCCAAACGCTTATGCTCTTCTTTAATGGAACCTATTTCCGAGTTGATACGGTCGCTCACATCTACTGTTTCGCGGAGATAACGGACTTTCAATCCCGGAACGGGAAGTTCCTCTTCTTTTGTCTGGGAAACAAAACCATTCTTCAAATAGTCGTGTTCCACACTACTCAATTGCTGGATAGAACCGAAACCACAGTGGTGGTTGGTAAAGATTAAACCTTCATTGGAGACGGTAATACCTGTACATCCGCCGCCGAATATAACCACGGCATTCGCCACACAAGGGTCTGTTTCACTGTAGAGTTGCTCGTAGGAAGGGGTAAATCCCAGTTCTTTCATCCTTTCGAGATTCTGTTTGTTTAATTCCTTCAGCACCCACATGCCCTCATCGGCATGTACTTGTCCGACAGCTATCAAGCATAGCGCAACTGCCCACAACCTTTTCTTTAAATTCATTCTTTCTCTGATTATTCTATTATTAACTTGATATTCTTCGTTTCTATACGGGCAGCCAACCATTCTTTGATTTTCTTCTGCTCCGCTTCATGCACTCTCGTTTTGCTCTTTAAGTAGACTAACATCACCATGTCCGGTTTAATGCTGTCGGTACTCATTAAATAAGTCCGGGATAAAGAGGCCTCCTGCACGAAGGGGAAAAGGACTTTTATTTCCGGTATCAGTTCTGTGGTCAGGCGATCATAACCCTGATAAACATCCAGGTTCCTTTTCAGGGAATCTATCTGGATGGCCTGGTTACGCAAAACTTCCTCGCTGTTTTTATACAGGTCTTTCATCAACAGGCTTTTCAGCTCATTAATATCGGTTTCCTGGCCGAATCCTTGCTGTACGACCAAAGATACATCTTTCAGCCCGTATTTAGGCAACTTGACACGGGCGTTATCAATCATTGTTTCCGGCACATTCTCCCCTATCAGTACAACACGTATTTCCCTTTTATCGCTGGTATCGGTTATCACCTTATTCAATATCTGTGTATTCGGGAAGTTAAGCTCTTCCACCACAAAATGGGAAGCACGCGTATTGAAGTAACTGCTCCGTATCAGGTTGTAACTTAAAAAGATACTGGGAACTATCGTAAAGAATACGATTATACCGACATAACGGCTTACGATCTTCTCCCTTTGTTTATCCAGAAATACCTTCTTCGGATATTTCAGCACACGAACCACCAGATAGGTAGCCAAACTGATAAATACGGAATTGATAAAGAACAGGTAAAGCGCTCCGAAGAAATAATACATATTCCCGCTTGCCAAACCGAAACCGGCCGTACAAAGAGGAGGCATCAAGGCGGTAGCGATTGCCACACCCGGGATAACGTTCCCCTTGCTTTTGGTCGAACTGGCAACAATTCCCGCCAATCCACCGAAGAAAGCAATCAGGACATCATATACCGTAGGCTGTGTACGGGCAAGGAGTTCGCTCTGTGCCTCACTAATCGGAGAAATCAAAAAGAAAAGAGTGGAAGTAATAATACTGAAAACCGTTGCAGTTGCGAAATTACGGAAGGAACGCTTAATCAAATCAAAATCAAATATTCCCAGCCCCAGGCCGAAACCCATAATCGGCCCCATCAAAGGAGAAATAAGCATGGCACCAATAATCACCGCAGTCGAATTGGTATTCAATCCCAGAGAGGCAACAAACGTTGCAAAAATAAGAACCCAAAGGTTCGTACCTTTAAATTCAATCCCTTTCTTTATGGATTCGATCGTTTCAAGTTCATCTTCTTTCTCTTGGCGAACATCAAAATTACGAACGAAGAAATCTTTGATTTGCTTGTGCAGCAACCCGTTTTCCATCTTAACTTCTCTATTTAATAATACCTGTTTCTAAGGCTTTACGCATCCATTGTCTAAACCGCACAAAGATAGAAATAGTATTGCGAAATAAAAAATTAGAATCGCCAATGAAATATCCTCCCGACAACTCCCATGATGATTGAAATTCACTATCTTTGCTCAATTTCAAACTCAACTGCCGTAAAAAATTATGAATAACAAAAATAGCTGTTTTATCATATTTGCAATTTTCTTACTGCTTTCTTTTGCCGTTATTGCCAATGCAACTACAAAAGATTCGCTCCAAATTGCATTAAAAGCAGCGACCTCCATCTCTGCCAAACTAGAGACATTAACAAACCTGATGGACCTGTCCCGACAGGAAGAACAAATAGATTACGCCAAACAATTATACCACGAAGCATTAAAGCAAAACAACGATTATTATAAAGAAGCGGCTTTAACCGAAATCCTGCGATATTATGTAAACAAAGATATTAAAGATAGCGCCAACGTTTACCTCAGCAAAGCAGAACGGGATTTAAAAGGAAAGAACAGGGATTTCCTTATCACTTACATGAAAACAATCATGGATACCCGTGTGATGTATTATACACAGGGAGAAGACAGGAAACGTATTATTGAAAACTATCAGATTAAGCTGGAAACCGGAAAGGATTTATCCGTTCTTGAAAAAATGTCTATCAATTACCTGCTCGGTATGGTCTATACCAATTATGTCGAGCCGGGAAAAGAGAAAGAATACTATGAAAATGCCTGCCGGTTCTTTAAAAACCTGATAGCCTTATCCGATAATATCCCATTGGAATATTCTTACCTGTTCCGTTTAAACCCGTTCAATATTCTTTCTCTGATGAGCCCTGATACAAAAACACAGACTGAATATGCACTCCGGTACTTAAACATGCAAAAAGAATATGCGGCCACAAAAGAAATGAAAAAACGTCCCTACGTTACCAAAAGGCATTTGCTGAATGCCTATTCCGTATTAGCGCTTTCCGCTCCGGTGCTGGGTTCGGATATTGCAACCACCTACTATCGCACATTCATGGAACTGAATAAAAATTATCCGGAAGATGCGGCTTTCTCCAAAGAATACGACCGCTATTTCACATCCCTCAATTATCATAAGTCCATACGTAAATTCAAGGAAGCGGCAGATTATTGCGATTCGGTGATTTATTACTTTCGCAATAATGACTTGAATCATGACCTTACGGATAATATAGTACTCACCCTGAAAGAGAAAACAGACTTTCTGGATAGTGTCCGGATGTATAAAGAAGCACTTTATACCCATAAAGAGTATGCGGATTTATTAGATTCTGTCCGTCTCAAGAACATGGAAAACCGGGTGGAAGACCTTGAAATTAAAAAGAATGTAGACGAACTGGTTATCGAAAAAAAGGCGCTGGAGTTGGATTTACATAAAAGCCGTGCACAATTATCCCTTTTCCTGGCGTTGTTTATTCTTGCTGTTTGCGCAGCAGTCTATGTATTCTTCCGTCTCGACAAAATCAAGACACTCTATAAAAAGCTACAAGAGTCGAACCAACAGGTCTTAATTGCCAGTGAAAAAGCACAGGAAAGCGAACGGATGAAGAATGCCTTTATCAAAAATATATGCCATGAAGTCCGTACCCCATTAAATGCAATCAACGGATTTGCGGAATTAATCACGGATGAAGACCTCGATAGCGAAGAAAAGCAGGAATTCAGTAAGATTATAAATACAAACTGTACGCTTATCACTTCCATGATGAATGATATTCTGATAATAGCCCGGCTGGATAGCAGTAGCGAAAAGCTTCCTCTCGAACCGGCTCATATCGGGCAACTCTGCCGCCACGAACTGGACCAGTTGATGCTTCTACAGAAAAAAGAAGGTATCACCTACAAGCTGGAAGGAGACGAGAATCAGGATTTAATTTACACAAACCCGACTTATTTCAACCAGATTATCTCGCATTTACTGGACAATGCCAATAAATTTACCGAACAGGGAGAGATAACTTTAGCTTATCATCCGGATAAAGAGAATAACCTCATGCGGATAACCGTAACAGATTCCGGTTGCGGTATCCCGGCAGAAAAAGCGGAATGGGTATTCGACCGTTTTACCAAGAATGATGATTTCAGCCAGGGAACCGGATTGGGACTTTACCTCTGCCGCATTATTGCAGGAAGGTTAAACGGAAACATCTTTGTGGATACAACATACACAACCGGAGCTCGTTTCATACTGACGCTTCCTATTCAGCCACCGGCATAAGTTCAGGATTTCCTGAACTTCTTTCCGATATAAGGCAGTTCGCTCAGCGGCAAATCTTTCCAAATAACAATGCCTACAAATACGACTAAAAGGGCTGTACGGTAAGATAATCTCAGGACTTCGGATTCTATATCCGGCAGTATACCTGCAAAATAGAACAATACGGCCAAAACGCCATAGAACAAGGCAGACTTCATATCATATTGTATCGGGAACTTCTTTTGCCCGATAACATAAGACAATATCATCATTAACAGATTACTTGCAAAAGAAGCCCAGGCACATGCCATATAACCGTAAACCGGAGCCAACAAGACGATAATCAGAATGGTTACCACGCATCCTATTGTGGAGAAATAAGCCCCCCACTGTGTCTGGTCTATCAACTTATACCAGAAAGACAGGTTAAAATAGATCCCGAAAAAGAACTCACCCATCATCACAATCGGCACCACACGGAGTCCCGGATAATATTCTGCTGCCACGAAATATTTAATAATATCGAGATAGAACATTACCCCCAGAAATATCAACAGGGAAAAGATTATAAAGTATTTCATGGCTTCCGAATACGCTCTTGTATTATCCTCACTCTTGTTTTTGGCAAAAATAAACGGCTCGTAAGCGTAACGGAAAGCCTGTATAAACATCACCATCACAACTGCGACTTTGAAGCAGGCACCATAAATACCCAACTGGGTGGTTGCATACTCTTTGTCATCAAACAAAAACGGGAATACGATTTTATCTGCCGTCTGGTTAAAAATACCGGCAAGTCCCAATATCAAAATGGGAAAAGAGTATTTCAACATTTGCTTGAGAAGTACCAAGCTGACTTTCTCACGAAATCCCGGAATCATATCCGGAATTAACAGCAGGAAGGTTACCGCTGTTGTAATCACATTAGCAATAAAAATATAGCCGACCTGATACCCCGGCACATAAAACCAGCTAACCAAGCCAGGCACATGTTCGTACAACCAAGGAGATACGACCAGAAAGAATATGACAAGTATAATATTAAGGAATATATTCAGCAGCTTAATCGAAGCAAAGCGAACGGCCCTTCCCTGGTATCTCAGGAAAGCAAAAGGGATACAACAAAATGCGTCCACAGCCACAATCCCTGCCATCATTCCGATATATTCAGGATGAGAGCCATAATCTATCAAAGAACTGATAGGTTTCAAGGCACTAAACACCAGAACCATAAACATGACGGATGTGAAAGCAAGGCTGAACAACGTTGTAGCATATACCCGCATAGGAACAGTTATTTCCTTTTTATTCATAAAACGGAAGAATCCTGTTTCCATTCCGTAAGTCAGAATCACCATCAATAAAGCGGTCCAGGCATATAAATTCGTTACAACACCAAAGTCACTTTCTGTTGCCAGCACACGTGTATACAACGGTACTAACATCCAGTTCAGAAATTTCCCGATAATGCTGCTGAGACCGTAAATTGCGGTCTCACCTGCGAGCCGCTTCATTCCTCCTGCCATAATTTTCAATCAAATAAAAAACCTTGTTCACTTCCTTTTTGACGCCCGAGGTGTGTATAAGCCAATTCTGTCACTTCGCGTCCGCGGGGGGTACGTTTGATAAAGCCTTCTTTAATAAGGAAAGGCTCATAGACTTCTTCCAGTGTTCCGGGGTCTTCACCCAAAGCCGTAGCAATGGTAGTAAGCCCGACAGGACCACCGTTAAACTTATCTATAATCGTTGTCAGTAATTTATTATCGATCTGATCCAGACCATACCGGTCAATATTCAACGCCTCCAGTGCATAACAAGCAATTGCTTTATCTATATCGCCGGAACCTTTTACCTGGGCAAAGTCGCGGACACGTCGTAACAAGGCATTGGCAATACGCGGAGTCCCACGGCTACGTGAAGCGATTTCACGAGCGGCGCTCAATTCACATTTCACATTTAAAATATCAGCACTGCGGAGAACGATTTTAGTTAACGTTTCCATCTCGTAATATTCCAGATGCAGATTAATGCCGAAACGTGCACGAAGAGGGCTTGTCAGCAACCCACTACGGGTTGTAGCCCCCACCAAAGTGAAAGGAGCCAGGTCTATCTGGATGGAACGGGCACTCGGCCCTTTATCGATCATGATGTCAATCCGGTAATCTTCCATGGCGGAATAGAGATATTCCTCAACAATCGGACTCAAGCGGTGGATTTCGTCGATAAACAGCACATCATTCTTTTCCAGCGAGGTCAATACACCTGCCAAATCTCCGGGTTTATCGAGGACAGGTCCCGAAGTCACCTTAAATCCTACGCTCAACTCATTTGCTATAATATTCGACAAAGTCGTTTTACCTAATCCGGGAGGACCGTGCAATAAAACATGGTCCAATGCCTCTTTACGCATCCGGGCTGCCATAACGAACACTTTCAGGTTCTCTACCACCTTTGCCTGTCCGCTAAAATCCCGGAAAGAAAGAGGGCGTAAAGCATTTTCATACTCCCGTTCGCTTTCAGGCATCTTTGCATCTCTTATATCGAAATCGTCTTCCATCATATTCTTTTGCATTGACTTGCAAACTTACATAAAATACCCTGTACTTTATATCTGCTAAATAAAAAAGAAGCCCTTTTCCCTTTCATCTCCTCCCTCCCACCCTTTAAATGCAGGTTTTAGCGCACTTATGTCTCTCTAAACCATACAAATACTCTTTCCTCACCAGTATTTGTATTTTTTTTGTATCAAGAGCTTAATTTATAAAATAATTAATTATATTTGCGACATATAATATACAAGGATAATAATTAACCCCTGTAAATATTATAGTATTTAAAATATTGTTAGCTTTAAAATAAAAAACCAATATCCATAATTATACAGATTATCAACCTATTAGGGCCGCCTGTAAACACAATGGATACTAAAGAAAAGAGTATGACAAAGATCAATCGTCGATTTTTTTTAAAGAAAGCAGCTTTAACAAGCTCCACTGTATTAGCTGCACCATCAATTATCAGTGCATCAAATTCCGGAATATCTGATAATGCATTCGAGACAATGGACAAAAATACAGGGAGCCTGATTATACCTAAAAATAACGGATTAAAAATCACTGGAACATTTCTGGATGAAATCTCACACGACATACCTCACCAAAACTGGGGTTTAAGGGAATGGGACCGAGATTTCCGTCACATGAAAAACATTGGTATCGACACTGTCATTATGATACGGTCGGGATACCGGAAATTCATCACCTACCCTTCCGAATACTTATTAAAAAAAGGATGCTACATGCCTTCCGTCGATTTACTGGATATGTATCTTTGTCTGGCTGATAAATACAATATGAAATTCTACTTCGGTCTGTATGATTCCGGCTACTATTGGGATACAGGAGATATGCGTCATGAAGTGGAAGATAATAAATACGTGATAGATGAAGTCTGGAAAAAATACGGACAACATCATAAAAGTTTCGGCGGATGGTATATCAGTGGAGAAATCAGCCGGGCAACAAAAGGAGCAATCAGTGCATTCCACTCTATAGGTAAACAATGTAAAGATGTATCAGGAGGGTTACCTACATTTATTTCTCCATGGATTGACGGGAAAAAAGCTGTTGCAGCCAGTGGCTCTACACTGACAAAAGAAGATGCCGTATCCATCCAGCAACATGAAAAAGAATGGGATGAGATTTTTGACGGCATTCATGACGTAGTAGATGCCTGTGCTTTTCAAGACGGACATATTGACTATGACGAGTTAGATGCATTCTTTACGGTTAATAAAAAACTGGCAGATAAATACGGAATGAAATGCTGGACAAATGCAGAAACATTCGACCGTGACATGCCCATCAAATTCCTGCCCATTAAATTCGATAAACTCCGTATGAAGCTTGAAGCCGCCAAACGGGCCGGCTATGATAAAGCCATCACATTCGAATTTTCTCATTTTATGAGTCCTCAATCTGCCTATTTACAAGCAGGAAACTTATATAACAGATATAAAGAATATTTTGATATTAAATAAAGTCCAATGGAATCAAAAACAAATATCAACTATATCGTATTCCTCTCTTTTGTCGCGGCATTGGGTGGATTCCTCTTTGGCTACGATACATCTGTAATTTCCGGCACGATTGCAATGGTATCCAATCTTTTCTCTTTGGATGTCATGCAAACAGGATGGTATGTGGGATGTGCATTGATAGGTTCTATCATCGGAGTAGCTTTTGCCGGTATCCTCAGCGACAAGTTCGGACGGAAGAAGACAATGCTTATCTCGGCAGTTCTGTTCACAGCATCAGCTATCGGTTGTGCATTTTCCACCGATTTCAACCAATTAGTAATCTACCGTATTATCGGCGGGATTGGTATAGGTGTCGTATCTATTATTTCACCGTTGTATATCTCGGAAGTTTCAATTGCTGAATATCGCGGACGTCTGGTTTCATTATATCAATTGGCAGTAACCGCCGGTTTTCTAGGAGCCTATCTGGTCAACTATCTATTATTAATAAATAAGGAACAAGGCAGCGAATTTGCAAGTTTGCTGATGAACAAAGTATTTATATCGGAAGTATGGCGCGGAATGCTTGGAGTAGAAGCTATACCTGCCCTATTGTTCTTTATCATTATATTTTTTATCCCGGAGAGTCCGCGCTGGTTGATTCTAAAAAAGAAAAAGTTGGAAGCTACTAAGATTCTAAACCGGATTTATGGATCACCGCAAGAAACAATCAACCAATTAAACAGCACAGAAGCTGTTATTCTATCCGAAACAAAGTCGAATTGGAAGATGCTGTCAAGCCCGAAAGTTCTGAGAATTGTAATAATCGGAGCAGCTATTGCCATCCTCGGACAGTTTATGGGCGTCAATGCCGTACTCTATTATGGACCTTCCATATTCGAAAAAAGCGGATTGTCCGGAGGCGATTCCCTCTTCTATCAGATTTTAATTGGAGTCGTTAATATTCTGACCACCATATTAGCGCTGTTGATTATAGACAAGGTAGGACGTAAAACGCTGGTTTACTTTGGTGTATCGGGTATGATGCTTTCGCTTGTGCTAATCGGCTTTTACTTTATATATGGTGAAGCACTCGGACTTCCTAATGTAATACTATTGATATTCTTCCTGTTCTATATTTTCTGTTGTGCAGGTTCCATATCAGCAGTGATTTTTGTTTTCCTTTCAGAAATGTATCCGATGAAAATCAGAGGAATGGCGATGTCGATTGCCGGATTCTCACTATGGGTCGGGACTTACCTGATTGGGCAACTTACCCCTTGGATGTTGCAAACACTTACTCCATCAGGCACATTCTTCCTGTTTGCTGTAATGTGTATTCCTTATATGTTAATTGTTTGGAAGTTAATGCCGGAGACTGCCGGAAAATCACTGGAGGAGATCGAACGATACTGGATGGAGAAATAGTCTGACAGACAATAGATTCTCAATTATTATATACATATCAATTCAATCAAGCTTTGTATTTCCGGTCTTCGGAAATACAAAGCCCGGGGATTCTACATTCTGATTTACAGGGATGATACTGATAAATTTGTTAAACATAAATATTAATGCCTATGAGAAATCCATTCTTTTCAATACAAGTTATTACTTGAAATAACGGAAATACCACATTTACAACCAAAGGCCTCTGTTGCCCCTAATGGTTTCATACTTTGAAACTCGGAGTTTCATACCTCAGAAACTTTTTGAAACACACTGCATCCGTTTGACGGATACGGGACTCTCCGGATAAAGACCGGTTTATTAAAATGACAAACTAGCATTGAACTCTAAGATTAGAGTGTAGGATTTATTAAACTTTACTATTATAAGAATATGAAAACACCTAACAAGCTACTCGAAAGGATACGAAATATCTGCTTATTGATACTCATTCCTTGTAGCCTAATTGCTCAAAACATTAAAGAAATAACGGGAGTCGTTTTTGACGAAGATGGAACCACACCCGTTATCGGAGCCAATATCATGATTAAAGGGACTACGGTAGGTACCGTTACCGATCTCGATGGAATATTCAAGCTGAATGCCAAATCTACGGATATATTGGTAGTCTCCTACATCGGTTATGAGGCACAAGAAGTCCCGGTTAAGAACAGTACCCAATTGAAAATCGTATTAAAGGCTGATGCCGAATTACTGGAAGAGGTCGTTATTACCGCCTGGGGTAAGGAAAAGAAGAAAACGGTTGTAGGTTCGGTTTCTACAATCAGGCCTGAAGAGTTAAAAGGTCCGAGTAGTAACCTGACAACCATGCTCTCCGGCCGCGTAGCAGGTCTTATCAGTTACCAAACTACCGGAGAACCGGGACGAGACAATGCACAGTTCTTTATCCGCGGTGTCGGTTCATTCGGTACTGGAAAAGTAGATCCTTTGATTTTGATTAACGGGATCGAATCGACCACTACAGAATTGGCAAGAATACAGCCCGATGATATCGAAGGATTCTCTATCCTGAAAGATGCAACCGCAACCTCTATGTATGGTAGCCGCGGAGCAAACGGCGTTATTTTGATTTCTACCAAAAGCGGTATCGTCGGGAAAACAAAATTCAACGTACGTTATGAAACATCATTGTCTACAAATGCCAAAGACTTCAATCTTGCGGACAATATCAGTTATATGGAATTAGCCAATGAGGCTTCTTTAACCAGAGGCGGACAGCGTATCTATGACTACGATAAAATAGAGAAAACCAAACAAGGCGCAAATCCTTTATTATACCCCAATAATAACTGGCGTGAAATTATGATACGCGACCATAGTATCAATCACCGGGTTAATATGAATGTATCCGGAGGCGGAGATATTGCCAAGTATTATTTATCGGCATCTTACCGCCATGATAACGGTATGTTGAAAACCCATGATACGAACGACTTCAACTCAAACGTAACAAGTTCGAGCCTGGAAATAAGGTCTAACATCGATATTTCATTAACCAAGAGTACAAAAGCGTCTGTCAGAATCAATGGACTTTTCGATTCATTGAACGGCCCGTCCGTAGGTTCAGGAAGTGATGTTTTCAAAAGTATGCTGAAAGCCAACCCGGTGATGTTTCCTGCTATTTATCCGCAATCTTATCGTTCCTGGATTAATCATCCCCTATTCGGTAATGCCCATATGAGTGGAAATTCCCAGTCGGAAAGCGATCTTTACTATAATCCTTATGCCTCTTCACTCTCCGGATATAGCGAAGAGAATACAGCCAACTTCACGGCTCAATTTGAGTTAAGTCAAGATTTTGACTTCATCCTTCCGGGGTTGAAAGCACGTCTGATGGCATACACGAAACGAAGTACCAAAAGTTCCCTATCCAGGTCTATCGCACCTTTTTATTATATGGGAGTAGAAGACAGTGAAAATAAAGGGCAAATAAAAGAGGTTGTTCCTCTAAATGAAACAACAGGACGTGATTATCTGAATTACAGCGAAGGAGGTAAAGAGGTCTGGAACGAAGACTGGATTGAAGGCTCACTAGTATACGATCATACATTTAACGATGTCCATAGCGTAGGCGGTACCTTAATCTATTACATTCGTGAAAAGAAACTTTCCAATGCTGGAGGTCTGGAGCGTTCTCTTCCTCAACGAAATGTCAGTTTATCCGGACGTCTAACTTATGGATATGACAACCGTTACTTGGCAGAATTTAACTTTGGTTACAACGCCTCCGAAAGATTTGATAAAAATCATAGATGGGGCTTCTTTCCTTCTGCTGGTATCGCCTGGAATATCGGAAATGAAGCATTTTTAAAAGAAGTCTCTTTCCTTGATAAATTAAAAGTCCGTTATTCCTATGGCCTAGTTGGTAATGATGAACTCACAGACTGGTTCTATAAAGGAGAAGAACGCTTCTTCTACCTGAACATGATGAATATGAATACTGGTACGATAAAGTTCGGAACCGATTATGGCAAAGATTTTCAAACAGTTGCTATATCTCGCTATGCCAATCCGGACATCACATGGGAAAAAGCTTACAAATCCAATCTGGCATGGGAAATCGGATTATTCAATGCGTTAAATATTGAATTTGATATCTTCAATGATCGCCGTACAAATATTTTATTGAATAGAAATGATATCCCATCAACGATGGGATTACGTACTGCAGTACGTGCCAATATAGGAGAGTTGAAGTCTCACGGATACGAACTTTCTGTCGACTTCAATAAATCTTTCACAAAAGATTTCTGGGCAAGCGTCAGAGGAACATTTACTTTCGCCCGGAATAAAACTTCAGTATATGAAGAACCGAACTATCCTTCAGAAACAAGCTATAGATCCAGAATCGGATACCCATGGAATACAATATGGGGATTAGTAGCCGAACGCCTCTTTATAGATGAGGAAGATGTTCGTAATTCCCCAACGCAGTTTGGCGACTATATGGCAGGTGATATCAAATACCGGGATATTAATAATGATGGAATTATAAATGACAATGATTTAGTACCTATGGGATATCCCACAGAACCTGAAATCAATTACGGTTTCGGATTCTCCATGGGCTATAAAGATTTTGACTTGAGTGCCTTCTTCTCCGGTATCGCACGGACCTCTTTCATGATTGAATCTGCCAACATCACTCCTTTCATAAAAAGCGGAGGACAGATAAATGGCCTGTTAGACGTTGTTGCAAAGGACCACTGGTCTGAAGAAAATCGAAATCCTTATGCGTTTTTCCCTCGCCTTTCAACAGAACAAATAACAAACAATAACAGAAACTCAACCTGGTGGCTCCGCGACGGCTCATTCCTAAAACTCAGCACACTTGAATTCGGATATCAGCCTAAGGGCAGATGGGTCAAACAAAAACTTAAAATAGAAGGTTTCAGACTTTATGCCAGTGGTTCCAACCTATTCAAAATAAGCAAGTTTAAAATGTGGGATCCGGAAATGAAAGGGAATGGAATGGGATACCCGCTTCAAAGGACATTCAACCTCGGACTTCAGTTAAGCTTCTAACTTAAAAATATACTGAAATGAATACCATTAAATTAAATATTACAAAGAACTTGAAAAATTGTTCTAAGATCGCATTCATATGCCTGTTGGTAATGCAATTATCTGGATGTAGTAATTATCTGGATGTTGCACCTGATAATATTGCAAATATTGACAATATATTTGCCAATAAGAAGGAAGCGGAAAGATATCTGGCAACATTGTATTCTTATGCTCCAATCGTACATAGAGATAATACGAGATCACTAACATTTTTTGGAGGGGATGATGTATGGACCTATGCATATAACAATCATTATAACAATTGCCCAGGAATCAGAATAGCCAGAGGCGAACAAAATGTAAATGCACCTTATGAAAATTATTGGGATGGAGAAATGTTTAAAGCTCTCAGAGATTGTAACACCTTTCTCGAAGAAATAAATAAACCGGAAAGAGTACCGGAATTGGATGCCATCACCAGAGCACGTTGGATTGCTGAAGCTAATTTCCTTAAAGCTTACTACCATTTCATCCTATTCAGAATGTATGGACCGATTCCTATTACCGATACAAATCTATCTGTAGGTACAAACATTGAAGAAGTCGCTGTAAAGCGAGATCCGGTGGATGATGTTGTAAATTATATTTCCGGTCTGTTAGACAAAGCGGCAGAAGACTTACCGTTAATTATTGAAAATACGGCAGAAGAGGCAGGCCGGGTTACCAAAGGCGCAGCTTATATGTTAAAAGCAAAACTATGGGTAACTGCCGCAAGTCCTTTATTCAATGGGAACAGCGACTACAAAGGATTTGCCGACAAAGATGGAGTCCTGTTATTTCCTCAGGACTATGATGCAACTAAATGGGACAAAGCTGTTGCTGCATGTAAAGACGCTATGGATAATATTCCTGGGATAGAATTATATACTTTTAAAGAAGTAAATGATTTACACGATCCGACGCAATACCAGATGAATTTCCGTGGAGCAATAACAGACCGCTTTAATAAAGAATTAATTTGGGGTAGATATATGGAGAGCTACCAGAATATAGTTCTGCAAGCAGAAGCTTCTGTTCCTCAAATGATAGAAGGAACTAAAAATAGTTTTCAAAGTTCATGTTTTTCGGTAACACTCAATATGGTAGAACGTTTCTATACCAAAAATGGAGTACCTATTGAAGAAGATAAAACATGGCCGTATAATCAAAGATATACGGTAGCAACAACCGACAATGATCAGGCTTATAATCTGATAGAAGGATATCCAACTGCATTACTAAACCAGAATAGGGAAAATCGTTTTTATGCAAGCCTTATGTTTGATGGCTGTGTTGTTTACATGAAAAATACACCTATAGAAGAAAATGCACATAAAATCAGGACATTATTTAACGACCAGAATGGACTTGCCACTTCAATGAACTGGAGAACAGAAACCGGTTACTGGATACGGAAAATTATAAACTGGGAATACAGTCACAGCCAAAATGGCGCAACTACCCGTTTCTATTCTTGGCCGGAAATGCGATTAGCCGACCTGAAACTTCTTTATGCAGAAGCCTTAAATGAAGTAGGACATGGAGATGAAGCCATAAGTCAACTGGATGATATCAGAGCAAGAGTCGGCCTGAAAGGTATAAAAGAGTCATGGAACAAGTATTCAACAAATCCTAATAAACCGAATACCATAGATGGCTTACGAGAAATCATTCATCAGGAAAGAGAGATAGAGCTTGCTTTTGAAGGGCACCGCCTTTGGGACTTGAAAAGATGGAAAAAAGCCGCCACATTCCTCAATAAAGACGTAAAAGGATGGAATATATATGGAAAAACTACGGCTGAATACTATCAAATTAATAAAGTATATGAACAAACATTCGTTTCTCCCCGAGACTATTTATGGCCTCTTTCATTAAATGCCACATTAAGAAACTCGAATTTAGTTCAAAATCCAGGATGGTAATTAAACAATTTATGCAATAACAGTTATGAAGAGAATAAGCATTCATTTATATACAAATAAAAAGCTTAGTTATCTATATATATTAAGCGTTCTCCTTGCTACGACTTTTATAAGTTGTGATGATAAACAGCATGGTCCAATCAACAAAAGCAGTGATATTCCCGGACAAGTAACACATGTACAAATCATTCCCACGCCTGGTGGTGCCGATTTAGTTTATGTACTTCCGGAAGACAGGGAACTTTCTTATATAGAAGCCATTGTCAATACTCCTGAAGGCAATACATTTAATTTCAAATCCTCAATATATAGAGATACCATTTCTATAACAGGGTTAGCCACAGAAAAAAAACAGGAAGTGTTACTTTATAGTGTAAACAAAAGCGGAATCAAATCCGAACCGTTATCTGTCAACGTAGAACCGCTGACTCCTCCATACATGAAGGTACTTGAAACATTAACTCTCCAAGATGGATTAGGAGGCGTTGATGTAAGATACGACAATGAAACCGGTGCAGAGTTAGCGTTTTTTATCGGTCGTGTAATCAATGGCCAGTTTATCGAAGAAGATTCCTATTATTCTAATAAAAAAGAGGGGCGTGTCCTATTTTGGGGATATGAAGCAGAACCACAAAAATTCGGTGTTTTCATTCGTGACCGCTGGGATCACTATTCAGACACGGTTTATGCTGATGTTACACCGATTTTGGAAATTATGTTTGATAAGAGCAAATTTAAAACAGTGCGTTTACAATATGATTCCGAATATCAAACATCTGTGTATGAAAAACCCGAAAATTTATGGAATGGACACTGGTCGGAAGACTACCAGAACCCATATACCGGTGGTGGTACAGACTGGAGCCATGGAGCATTTTATGAGAATACCGCTAATGAACCTGCCACTGTTACAATAGACCTTGGTCAATTAGTTAATATCAGTAGAGTTCGCTTTAATCACTATTGGACATTTGACACTAATGCCCCGAAAAAATATGAACTATACGGATTATTAGATTATACAGAGAATAATATTCAATATAATATGGGAGCCTGGCATAATTGGACTTTGTTGGCTGAGGTTGAAAATGTAAAACCCTCAACAGTCGGAGGGAAACCGGAAGATGATGCTGCAAGTTGGGAAGCAGGAGATATTGCCCTGCTAACTCCACCCTCAGAAGCTGTACGTTACATTCGCCTTAAATCGGTAGAAAGCTGGAATGGCAAAAAGAACCTCGACTTAGCAGAAATAACCATATATGGTCAACCTATTCAATAATTCAAACATCTACGTTTTATGAAAAATATAATTAAATTATTTTGTTTTATTTCCTTACTTCTCAATTGCGCATGTGAAAGAGAAATCGACCCGTTGCAGTTTGCACCGGAAGGGGAATTACGATATCCGGGAAAAGCGAATAAGACAACCTATTTTGCAGGAAAAGAACGGTTGCAAATTCAATTCACATTAGGCCCGGACCCAAATGTAAACAAAGCAATCATTTACTGGAATCTTCTAAAAGATTCTGTAATAGTAGATATTGACAGAAATTCATTAACAGATAATATCATCAATACACAGATTGAAAATTTGCCGGAGAATATATACAACTTTGAAATATATACATATGATAAATTCGATAATAAATCTGTACCCTCTCATTTGGTAGGGCGCACATATGGGGCTCGCTATTCAAGTGCGCTGAGTAATCGAACCATAACAGATTATGAAGCTGCAAGTGATCATGGTGATGTAAAAATTATGTGGGGTGATTCTATTTTATATTCAGCCGGTGTACGGCTTACATACACTGACTTCGACCAAAATAGAAAAATCGTCAATGTTTCTAATGTGGATTCTGAAACAATTCTGACACAAGTCAATATCAATAATGAAATAGAAATTGCGACGTTGTTTGCACCTGAGCCCTATGCAATAGACACATTTGAATCGAAGACCACAATAAAATTAGATCCGACAAAGCTTATATTGGAAATGCAGAAACCATATGCTTCCGGTTATGTTGATGGTTTTGACAGCACCAATAACAGTCAATGGGATCAATTATGGGACGGAAAATGGGGAAAAACATTTAACCAGAATGATGGGGGAACACCTTGGGCTGACGAAGCCGGTTGGGGTTCTTTTGAACCCCAAGGACCACTACCGGCACAACCGGCATGGTTGACAGTCGATTTATCCCGCCCTGTAAAAGTAGCAAAATACCGTTCCGGATTATACTGGCCATATATGCGGGCATGTCCTAAAAAGACAGAACTGTGGGCATATACCGGAACCGGAACGCCTACTGCAGGAGAAGGATGGAACAACTGGGTAAAAATCGGTTCTACAGATAACTCAGCCTATACTACAGCCGATATGGCTCGTGAGTATCCTTTAGGGGATAATATTTATACCGAATATGCATCCGTGCCTTCAGCCCGCTTTTACAGGATCAAGGTATCAGAGGTGTGGGGAAGTAACAGCAGTTTCAGCATTTCTGAAGTAACTTTCTGGAAATATCCGGATTAATTGTTAAATTCGTAACCTTTCAGATATGGATTTATTTAAATAGTTTCATATCTGAAAGGCCCTTAATAACATTTATATCATGAAAAAAAAAGTATTTATTAGCGTTTTATGTTCGATTCTTGTTTTAGCAGCAACTGCTCAAACAAAGGTCATAGCACACCGAGGTTTTTGGGAGACTGAGAATTCTGCTCAAAATTCCCTAAGTTCACTTTACAAAGCTCACGAGATTGGATGCTATGGTTCTGAATTCGATGTTTGGAGAACTCAGGATGGCGTATTAGTTGTTCATCACGATGGAGAAATAAATTCGATTCCCATCGAAACTTCCCCTTATGAAAAAATAAAGAACTGTAAACTTTCCAACGGAGAAATATTACCTACACTTGATCAGTATTTGGTGCATGCTAAAAACTGTCCGGGACTCCGGTTAATTCTGGAAATAAAGACTGGAAACTCCGATCCCGAGTCGGTTAAAGTATTAGTAAATGACATTATCAATGCCGTTGAAAAACAAAAACTGGCTATCCGGACAGACTATATCGCTTTCAGTAAAGAGGTATGTAAAGAATTAGCCAGAAGACGCCCAGCAGCAAATGTATATTATTTGAACGGGGATGCTTCTCCTGCCCAGCTAAAGGAATGGGGGATGGCAGGGCCGGATTACTACTTTTCTGCATTTACTAAAAACCTGAATTTAGTGAATGAAGCACATGATAATGGGCTTCAGGTTAATGTGTGGACAGTTGACGATCCTGTTATGATGAAACGTATGATCGGCATGGGAGTAGATTATATCACAACAGATAAACCTTTATTATTAAAACAAATGATTAAGGAATATACAGAAAAATATACCCCTATAAATTATCCCCAAGTAGATTTATCTTCTTATAAGAAAGACAAAAAAGGATATATAACCTTATTTGACGGAACCTCTCTGGATGGTTGGAGAAGTTATGCCTCTGAAAACTTATCTGAGAAATGGATGATAGAAGACGGGACATTAAAATTTGACAGTAAAAAACAGGGAAAAGGAGGTGATATAATTTTTGCCCACCGGTTCAAAAATTATGAATTAGAGTTGGAATGGAAAATATCCGAAGGAGGTAATTCCGGAATCTTCTATATAACTCAGGAAATACCAGAACAATATGCCGCAGCCTCTTCTCCTGAATTCCAATTGTTGGATAATGACAACCATCCGGATGCCAAACTGGGTAAAGACGGCAACCGGAAAGCAGGTTCTTTATATGACCTGATTCCTGCAACTCCTCAAAATGCAGAACCTTTTGGAAAGTGGAATAAGGCCAAAATAATAGTGAACAACGAACAAATAACACATTTCCAAAATGGTAAAAAAATTGTTGAATATACCATAGGAACTCCTGAATGGATAAAAATGCTGGAAAATAGTAAATTCAATGTGAATGAATGGACCGATGCTTTCTACTTAATGAGTAATTGCGGAGGAATAAAACGTGAAGGCTATATCGGATTCCAAGATCATGGCAATGATGTATGGTTCCGTAATATTAAAATTAAAATATTAGATTAATATGAACCGCATACTTTTATTTTCTATAATCCTGTTGTGTCTGTCATTTTGCTTTTCATCTCAAACAACAACAATCCCACAAACACAAACAGATGGATATGCCCCTAAAGGCGCAATCCGTGATATGGTCTTAATCTATGATGGAGGTTCCCATCGGAAAGAAGTCTGGAACGAAGAGCAGTTTAAACCTTATGTGTATGCCCCCCGTCAAGACAGCAAGGGAGGCGACTGGTTGTTTGATGGTTTTCTTTTCCTGGAAATTTGGGATGGTAATCGTTGTGGATTTGCTTCAGGCTACCGTTCAACCCCAGCGACAAAAGAGGATTGGATTATGCTAATCGACAAATACCTGACTCCCGGGAAAAGTATTTGTGCTTTAAATGACTGTATTGAAAATGCAAAATCAATCTGTGGGAAACTTCCTAAAAAGAGAAAAATTGTATTGTCTTTACCAGAACCCATTCCAAATCAGAAAAACTGGGGAGAATTAAATGGGAAAAACCTTGATTTTTCAAATGATAAAGACCGTATAGCAGCCTGCAAATGGTATATAGAATTCATTTCTGACCGCTTCGAGAAAGCCCGGCTTAAAAATATCGAATTAGCAGGATTCTATTGGTTAGCAGAAGAAGCAACCCACACCCGGACATTTGTAAAACAGATAGCTGATTATATTCATGAAGCCGATCAATCTTTTTATTGGATTCCATACTTCAAATCCGACGGATATAATACATGGAAAGAATTAGGCTTCGACAAAGCCTATTTACAGCCGAACCACTTCTTCAATTCAAATATACCTGATTCCCGGATTGATGAAGCTTGTGCACTGGCTCGTCAATATGGAATGTCTATGGAGTTTGAATTCGATGAATCGGCATTGCAAGAAAAAGCATCCCGTATGCAAGCATATATCGATGGTTTTGAACGTAATCAGGTTTTTGATAAGACCGATATTGCCTACTATCAGGGAGGAAGCGGCCTTTACGTATTAAGTAACGGCTCGGAAAAAGATATTGCGCTCTACTATCGATTGGCAAATATTATTATTAAAAGACAGAAAGCTAAGAAATAGTTTTTCTTATTCAGGCTTATTAAAAAGACAGAAGGTCGAAATGGAGATAGTCCTATTTCGACCTTCTATAATATACAAACCTGTTTAATAGTGTATCATTCCCAATATTTTACTTCTCGACAACAGGCATGCACCTAATACGCCAGCCCGTTCTCCCAATTTAGAGACTTTCATTTCAGTATCCTGATTCACCAGATTAAGAGAATATTTACGGATTGCACTTTTAACCGGAAGGCTCAAATATTCTCCCGTTTGTGAGAATGCACCTCCTAATACGACCAGTTCCGGATTAAAAATATTCATAAGACCTGCTATTCCACGTCCCAGATTCAAGCCCATTTGTTCCAATATCTCTATGCAAAGAACATCTTCTTTCTGGATAGCCTCTATCAGATCATCCATGCTTATTTTTTCCTGATTCTCTATCTTTTTTGAAAGAATCGTACTACTGCCTTCCCGGTATTTCTCCATTAACTTACGGTACAAAGCAGAACCGGATGCTTCCGTTTCAAGACACCCTTTCTTTCCGCAATGGCATAATATCTCATTATCGAAGAAACAGAAATGACCAAATTCACCGGAGAATCCGGATTTTCCATAATAGAGCTCGCCATTAATCAAAATAGCCAATCCCAGCCCCCAACTCATATTGACGAACAAGATATTTTTTTCACCCTTCACAATCCCTTGCATATATTCTCCATACAACATAGCACGGGTATCATTCTCTATATAAGTCTTTATCTTTATCCGATCTTCAAGAATCTGAGAAAGAGGTTTCTCTTCAAAATAAAAAATACTGTAACTATATCCCGACATCGGTCTAACACGCCCGGAAATGTTTATCCCGACAGCCAAAACCTTTTCACGGGGGACAGACAAGCTATCTATAAAATTATTAATTAACTGGCATAATATATCTAAAGCAGCCGGAGTGTTTTCCAATGCATAAGGAATATTTTCCTCTATACTCAACTTCTCTCCTTTAAAATCAACCGCTGCAAAGTTTAATTTATTAGTATAAACGTCTACACCGACAAAATAACCGGAAACAGGATTAAGTCCATAGATATTAGGCTTACGCCCTCCGCTGGTTTCCTGCTTTCCGAAATCCAGTATGTAGCCATCATCTTGTAACTCACCAATCAACTTTGTTACAGTCGGAATACTCAGATCCATTTCTTTACAAAGTTCAGCTATTGTAGCATCTCCATTGGCTATATAAAAATGTATAATCTTCTTTTTAAGTAATTCACTACGGGAACAATCCGTTTCTGTAAGAAATTTTGTATTCATGGCTCTATTTTTATATTCAAGACATTATTCGCACAAAATAACTAAATTAATTTCAATATACATCTATATATACAAAGATTTCCAATAATGCTTCTTTTCTATCTACCTTGCTCTCGTAAACAAAGAAAAAAATACAAAATCGAACAATTATAAAACTATTTACCAAAACAAAGAGATAATTAATAAAATATTTTATTTATATTTGCGTCATATTTAAATTAAAATACTCAACAACTATTAAATACTACATAAGATGAAAAAAATCGAAGAATTAACTGAAGCATCTTTTGATTCGTTTCAGAACATGACAGAAACCACAACAGCAACAAAAGCTAAAATAAATATATCCCAACCAACCGAATATCTTAGCTACTGGGAAGATACCTACAAAAATGATTTTCTAAATGATATCATGCCTTTCTGGCTAAAATATGGCATTGATGAGAAAAACGGGGGCTATTTTACTTGTCTCGACCGGGACGGCTCACTATTAGATACAAATAAATCCGTATGGTTTCAAGGACGATTTGCCTTTATCCTTGCTTATGCCTATAATAACATCGAAAAAAATGAAACATGGCTCAAAGCTTGTAAAAACGGAATCGATTTTATTGAAAAATATTGTTTTGATACAGACGGACGCATGTTCTACGAAGTAACAGCAACAGGAGTTCCTGTACGTAAACGCAGATATATATTCTCCGAAACATTTGCAGCTATCGCCATGGCACAGTATGCTATTGCTTCCGGAGATACCGGTTATGCAGAAAAAGCCATAAAACTTTTCAAACAGATTTTGCATTATAAAAATACCCCGGGATTATTAGAACCCAAATTCCGTGAAGGCTTTGTAGCCAAAGGGCATTCGTTTTGTATGATTCTAATCGATACAGCAGCTCGTATAAGAGAAGCCATAAATGACGAAGTCCTGACACAGCAGATAGATGAATCTATAGCCGAACTCCGCCGTGATTTTATGAAACCGGAATTCAAAGCCATTCTTGAAACAGTCGGACCAAACGGAGAATTCATCGATTCCATACCCGGACGAACCATTAACCCGGGACATTCCATCGAAACAGCCTGGTTTATCCTGGAAGAAGCACAATACAGAAACTGGGACCCGGAACTTACACAAATGGGACTTACTATTTTAGACTGGGCCTGGGAATGGGGCTGGGATAAAACTTACGGAGGTATTTCTTATTTCCGGGACTGCAAGAATCGCCCGCAACAAGAATATTGGCATGATATGAAGTTCTGGTGGCCACAGTGTGAAGCCATTATCGGAACTTTATATGCCTACAAAGCGACAGGAGATAAAAAGTATCTGGAAATGCACAAACTGATTAATGAATATACTTATAGCCGTTTTCCGGATAAAGAATACGGCGAATGGTACGGATATTTCCATTACGACGGGACCCTTTCACAGCCGGCTAAAGGAAATATGTATAAAGGCCCTTTCCATATTCCCCGGATGCTGATGAAATCCCATTTGCTTTGTAAAGAAATTTTAGAACACAAGAAATAAAATCCGATTTCAGACAAAAAATACGAATTCCGGTACTTAGCATGAGTTTAAATCGATAGTATTAACTCATCAGTACCGGAATTCTTTTATTTATAAAAGGTTATTATTCCATCACCTTTGCTTCCTATCATCTTCCATACAAATCAAGCTGCCAATTGAATGCCATAGCACACCTGTCTATTGTTCAATTCATGATTATTACTATCTTTGGAGTTCAAATACTACTAACTTAACAATTTAAACGTCATGAAGAAGATTTTTATCTATTTCTGTCTCCTTTTTTTCGTACAGACCGCCTTTGCTACAGACAGCTTGTATGTAAAGGAACCGGAAATCCCCATCCTCATTGACCGTACGGACAATGTATTGTTCCTAATGCGTATCCCTGCAGAAAAAGGAGATGTATTGAACAAACTGGTTCTCCATTTCGAAAATGATACCAAAACAGAAGATATACAAGCCATTCGTTTATTCTACGGAGGGACGGAGGCTAAATCCAGAACAGGAGAGTATTTTAGCCCGGTAACTTATATTTCCAGCCATAAACCGGGACAAACACGCGCAGCCAATCCTGCCTATTCTGTTAAACAGGATGAAATAGTCGGTCCGGCACGTACAATTATCCTGACATCCAAACAACCGATGGTAAAAGGTCCGAACTATTTCTGGGTAAGTATTCAGATGAAGCCGGAAGCATCTTTATTAAATAAGATTTCTGCGACCCTATCCGAAGCCCACATAAACGACCGTACCGCAACTATCGAATGGAAAGGAAAAGCAGATATACGTCGTGTAGGAATTGGTGTACGCCAGGCAGGGGATGACGGTTCGGCGGCTTTCCGTATTCCGGGATTAGTAACATCCAACAAAGGTACTTTACTGGGTGTATATGATGTCCGTTATGAAAACAGTGTCGATTTGCAGGAAAAGGTGGATATAGGTGTCAGCCGTAGTACTGATAAAGGTCAAACCTGGGAACCGATGCGTATCGCCATGACATTCGGACAGACAGACGGATTACCTCATGGTCAAAACGGAGTAGGAGATCCTTCTATCCTTGTAGATAGAAAAACAAATACAATATGGATTGTTGCGGCATGGACTCACGGAATGGGCAATCAGCGTGCATGGTGGAATTCTATGCCGGGGATGGAACCGGATGAGACAGCCCAACTGATGTTGGTCAAAAGTGAAGACGACGGAAAAACATGGAGTAAGCCTGTCAACATCACTTCACAAGTAAAAGATCCGTCCTGGTATTTCTTATTGCAAGGTCCGGGAAAAGGTATTACAATGAACGATGGTACATTAGTATTCCCAATCCAATTTATCGACTCGACCCGAGTTCCCAATGCCGGTATCATGTACAGCAAAGATCGTGGAACTACATGGCATTTACATAATCTGGCACGAACAAATACAACAGAGGCACAGGTTGTAGAAGTAGAACCCGGTGTCCTGATGCTAAATATGCGCGATAACCGTGGAGGAAGCCGTGCAGTCGCCACAACCAAAGACTTAGGAAAAACATGGACAGAACATCCATCCAGCCGCAATGCATTGCAAGAGCCTGTTTGCATGGCAAGTTTGATAAAAGTAAACGGCAAAGACAATATCACAGGTAAAAAGCTATTACTCTTCTCCAATCCGAATACGACTAAAGGACGTAATCATATTACAATTAAAGCCAGTCTGGACGGAGGTTTGACATGGCCCGCCGAATACCAGGTTATGCTGGATGAAGATGAAGGTTGGGGGTATACCTGCCTTTCTATGATTGACAAAGAAACAGTCGGTATCTTTTATGAATCGAGTGTTGCACACATGACATTCCAGGCTATCAAGCTTACTGATATTATCAAATAAATGATATGAAAAAGATTTTGTTCATATTAACTATACTATGTCTATGGAAGCCGGCAGCCTATTCTGCCGGTTTTCCTTCTTTCCTAGGATATCCTTTTGCTTATATAAAACAAACAAACGTGAAATAGAGACAGATACGATGGCCTTATTTATTCTCTTGATAAGCAACTTAAACACTAAATAATGAAACGCTTTATATTTATCATCATTTTTCTTCTTTTTATCCTGAATAATGCTATTGCAAAAATAAAAGTAGCCTGTATCGGGAATAGCGTAACTTATGGATATGGTCTGGAAAACCGTGAAACAGACAATTATCCGGCGCAACTTCAACAAATGTTGGGAGATCAATATGAAGTAGAAAATTTCGGAAAAAGTGGAGCTACATTGCTAAAAAAGGGACATCGTCCATACTCTGAACAGGAAGAATATAAAGAGGCTCTTCATTTTGCTGGCGATCTTATCGTCATCCATCTCGGATTAAATGATACAGATCCTCGTAACTGGCCTAACTACCGGGACGATTTTGTAAACAACTATATTGAACTCATAGATTCTTTCCGTCAAGCAAATCCTACTTGCAAAATCTGGATTTGCAAAATGACACCCATATTCAACAGCCACCCACGTTTCAAATCCGGGACGCGGGACTGGTACTGGCAAATCCAGCAATCCATCGAAGAAATAGCCTCTATAGGGCACACCGGGCTTATCGACCTACATGAACCGTTATACAATCGCCCCGATTTATTTCCCGATGCCATACATCCGGTTCGTGAAGGAGCCAATATACTTGCCCGCACAGTCAGTCAGGCCCTAACCGGATACTACGGTGGCCTTCAAATGCCTGTTATCTACTCGGATAATATGATATTGCAAAGAGATAAACCTATAACCATAAGTGGAACCGCTAATTCCGGAGAGGTAGTGGAAGTCCGGATTGCCAAACAAAGGATACAGGCAAAAACTAATCAATACGGGAAATGGAATGTCACACTTAAACCGCTAGCTACGGGAGGTCCTTATACACTAACTGTTTCCACTCAAAAAAAGACATTACAATATACGAACCTGTTAGCAGGAGAAGTATGGCTTTGCTCCGGACAATCCAACATGGCATTCCGGGTAGACGAAGCAATAGACTGTCAACGGCAAGCATTCTTGGAATTTGCCCAAAAGAAACCACAAATCCGGCTTTTCGATATGAAACCCCGATGGGAGACCTATGCAAAAGAATGGGAAACATCAGTTCTCGACTCCCTGAATCGCCTGAAATATTACAAAGAAACTCAATGGCAGGAATGCAACGAGCAAACAACCGACCGTTTTTCTGCAGTTGCTTTCGCATTCGGACAAATGTTATCAGACAGTTTACAGGTTCCGATTGGATTAATACTGAATGCAGTGGGAGGTTCACCGACAGAAGCCTGGATTGACCGCAAAACATTGGAATTCGATTTCCCGGATATACTCACTAATTGGCTTCAAAACGATTTCATCCAAGACTGGGTGAGGGGACGTGCATCTTTAAATATCAAAAAATCTCCGAATAAATTACAACGCCATCCTTACGAGCCTTGCTATTTGTACGAGGCAGGTATCCGTCCATTAAAGCAATTTCCGATAAAAGGTATTATCTGGTACCAAGGAGAGTCGAATGCACACAATATGGATGCACACGAAAAGTTATTCCGTCTCTTAACAGATAGCTGGCGAAATAACTGGCAGGAGGAATTACCATTTTATTATGTCCAACTTTCAAGTATCGATCGTCCGAGTTGGACCTGGTTCCGCAACAGCCAACGCAAATTGATGGATATTATCCCAAACAGTGGTATGGCAGTAAGCAGCGACAAAGGAGATTCTTTGGATGTTCATCCCCGATACAAACGGGAAATAGGGGAGCGTCTGGCCCGTTGGGCACTAAACAAAACTTATCGACAGAATATAATTCCATCCGGTCCTTTATTCCGGACAGTAACCTTTAAAAATGAGGCTGCATATGTTACATTCGACTATGGAGCAGGCATGCATACTTCCGACAATAATCCGATCCGTACTTTTGAAATAGCCGAACATGACGGTCAATTCATACCGGCACAAGCTGAAATTATAGATAATCAAACCATAAAGGTATGGAATAAACAGATCAAAAGTCCCAAATTCGTCCGTTACGGCTGGCAACCTTTCACACGTGCCAATTTGGTAAATGCATCAGAATTGCCAGCCTCTACCTTTCGAAGTGAATAAAAATAATCAGATACATTCCCTGATATACCCTCGAACCTGCAACAATACGAAGCCAAAAGCTTGCAGCTTTGAGGGTAAGTTTATATAATACAATAAAATGTGTATCTTTACACGCGCTAAACAGGCTATCGAATAGTTGCACATTAACAATGGAAAGAAATTAAAACCAGGCAAAATGAAAACATTAAAAACCGACAAAACCTTTTGGTTGCTTTTAGTCATTTGTATCGTGACTATTATTCCTTTTTTAGGATTAACCAGCTACCATACCAAAGGTGAGCCGCGTGAGTCTATCGTTTCCTATACCATGTTGGAAACAGACAATTGGATTTTACCCAGAAACAATGGTGGAGAAATGGCTTATAAACCCCCTTTCTTTCACTGGAGTATAGCTGCAATCTCTGCATTAAACGGAGATAAAGTAACAGAAATGACATCCCGCCTTCCATCCGCCATCGCTTTGATTCTAATGACATTGGGCGGTTTTCTATTTTTTGCAAAAAGAAAAGGGGCTGAAATTGCCTTACTTACCGCATTTATCACGTTGACAAATTTTGAATTACATCGTGCCGGAGCAAACTGCAGGGTAGACATGGTATTAACAGCCTGTACGGTTGGAGCCTTATACTTTTTCTACAAATGGTATGAGAAAGGCCTGAAAGGGCTTCCCTGGCTGGCAATTCTTTGTATGAGCCTGGGAACTTTTACCAAGGGACCGGTAGGTTCCGTCATACCTTGCCTGGTAACAGGCGTATTTCTACTATTACGGGGAACTAATTTCTTTAAAACATTTTTCCTTTTAGCCTTAACTGGTATCCTTTCGTTTGTGTTACCAGCCTGTTGGTATATAGCAGCTTATCGTCAGGGAGGAGAGGAGTTTCTTGCCTTGATGCTGGAAGAAAATGTCGGGCGTATGACAAACACTATGAGCTATGATTCTTGTGTAAATCCGTGGCCTTATAATTTTGTCACGCTAATAGGGGGATATGTACCTTGGACATTAATGGCTGTCTTTTCTCTTTTCAGCTTAACCTATCGTAAGGTAAAAGTTCAACCGGTAGCCTGGTGGAGCCGCTTTAAAACATGGCTTACAGAAATGGATACCGTTAATTTATTTGCATTGACAAGTATCGTAGTCATTTTCGTATTCTATTGTTTTCCACAAAGCAAACGTAGCGTATACCTGATGCCGATTTATCCGTTTATCGCTTATTTCTTCGCACAATATTTATTCTATCTGGTAAAAAAACAAGCAAAATCCATCAAAGTATATGGTGGAGTTCTTGCTATCCTCAGTTTGTTGTTGTTCGCATGTTTTATTGCTGTGAAATGCGGACTTATCCCTGAATCAATCTTCCAGGGTAAACGGGCAGATGAAAATATCCGGTTTATGCAAGCGATACAGAATATTAACGGATTCGGAGCTTTACTCTTGATTGCGATTCCGACGGTATTAGGCGCCTACTGGTGGCAATACAGCCGTAAAAATGCAATAAGCAAGCAGATGCTTTATTTCATCGTAGCGCTTACAATGGGTATATATCTGGCACTGGACGGAGCTTATCAACCGGCCGTATTAAATGCTAAATCAGACAAAGACGTGGCAGCAGAAATAGCAGAACTTATACCGGAAAATAAAGGACATATCTACGAATTCATGTCACATAACCTGCATGTGGCAGGCGACTTCCTGCATTATTATTCCATCAACTTCTATTTAGGAAACCGGATTGACGACTTCTATGATAAACGTCCGGCCGAAGGTTATCTGTTGCTGGGTAAACGTGATGCGGAACAATATCTTCCGGAATTTGAAAAAGAAGGATATAGCTTTAAGCTTTTCTACACTTCTCCTAAACGGGTTTCCGGTGATATTGCAGAAATTTATGAATTCACGAAAAAAACACCTGTCCGATAAGGATGTAAACTATACGCTAAATAAGCATTCCCTTATGACCTGCCTGGTTTTGTCCCTTCTGCTTATGGAGGATGTAAACCACCTGTAAAAACAAAACCGGTGCAGTTGTCATGGGAGAATGCATGCAAACCTATCTGTCCATCCTAAATCGCCGCAAATTTACGGACGTTCTTATCCCATTTCGGCTCCGAATAAATCAAATCAACAGCTTCTTGTGGAGTTTTGGCAACCGCCCACAGTTTCAAATGCTGGGACCGCATAAAATTTTTATCGACCGCTTTTTGGAACATTGCCAGCAAGGGATCAAAATAACCGTTCGTGTTTAATATAACAATCGGATTCAGGTATAAACCTAATTGTTTCCAGGTGATTGCTTCCAAAAGTTCCTCCAACGTACCACATCCTCCGGGAAGAGCGATTATTGCATCAGATAAATCAGCCATCAACTGTTTCCGTTCATGCATGGTCTCCACCTCGATAAGTTCGGTAAGTCCCGAATGATGCCAATTCTGCTCTACCATAAAACGGGGAATTACTCCAACTGCACTTCCTCCGGCAGCAAGCGTTGCATCCGAAACGGTGCGCATTAATCCGATACTTCCGGCTCCATTGATTACGCGAAGCTTCCGCTCACCAAGCAGACGCCCGAGTTCAGACGCAGCTTCAAAGTAAACCGAATCAATTTTAGTGCTGGAGGCACAATACACACACACGGATTTCAATGTTTTTTTATCATCCCGTATCATCTTCTATCTTTATTTATATCATAGCCAAATAAGGCAAAATCACCTAAACACGGGTCACCGGGAAAAACATGGGAGAGGGCTTCGGTTATCTCAAGTGCCGTAACCAATGTTGCCGTACTCCGGTTGGTCAGTCCAAGTTTCAGGGAAATCTGGTGTACATGCGTATCCAGCGGGATAATCAACTGGTAAGGTTTAACAGCCGTTTTCCATATACCAAAATCAACAATACCATCAGTACGGACCATCCAACGGAGGAACATTGCCAGCCTTTTACAAGCGGATTTGCTGGACATTAAAGGTATGCCATTTATATTTTCAAACAAATTCCGCAACTTTATCACCGGATTTATATAAAGAGATTCGTCTATGGCATCTTCCATCGAATCATATTGTGTATAGATCTCCCGTAATCTTTCACAAAGTGCATACAGATCGGAATAGGTATAAAAACGATAGAAAGTATCTCTTTTACCAATAGGGACATCTTGTTCTAACTCCTTATAACCTTCTGCTAAAATCCATTCATACGGGCTTTTACCCATTTGGCTATGCAGCCAACCTGCTTTACGTAATATCAGGGGCCTACTTCCATAAGAAATCCACGAAGTAATAAACGCAGATATTTCAATATCTTGCTTCCGGCTATACCGATGAGGAAATTGTATCGGATCATCTTTTATAAAAGATTTGACATTATAGATTTCCGCCCATTCCTTCAGGTTCTTTTTTATTTCATGCTTCATTCGTTATTTATTTCATTTTTAGAAAATATTGCCGTTGATCTTCCGGATAATGCTCGATAGCATATCGAAGGGATGTACGGGGTAAGCGAGTCGCAAAACGTTCCAGAAAATCGGTTAGAGTATCCCTGTCCCTTTTCCCTACTTCACGCAACATCCACCCGACAGCCTTATGCATCAGATCGTGTTTATGCGTTATAAAATACTCGGCAAGAGTCAGGATATCCGTAAAATCGGAACGCCTGATAAATGCCCAGGTAGAAACCACTGCAATCCGTTGTTCCCAGAGATTATCACTTTCAGCCAGCCGGTAAAGAGGGGAACGGTCTTTGTCCACCAGATATTCTCCTACAATATCCCGGCATGACAAATCCACCAAATCCCAATTATTGCATCTACGGGTATTTTTCAAATAAAAACGATAAATATTATCCCGGTCTTCCTGAGTCGTTTTCCGGTCTTTATAGCGAAGTACCAAAATAAGTAAAGCACATAACCTTGCTTCATGCCATGGACTGTCCAGAAGTTTTTGAAGCTCCTCCAAGGGTGCTGTCTTATTTTCTTTGGCAATACTACGCGTTTGCGGAACGACTACCCCTAAGAAAAGGTCTCCTTCTCCATACTGCCCGGGGGTCGTTTTAAAAAAGCGGCTCAAATGGACAGCCTTTTCAGCAGAACCAACCGAACGGAGTTCGCTTAGTATAAAATCTGCTGTCATGGGCGTAAAACCCGTGACACAGGACGGTCGCCTTCTAAAAATCCGATTACATTATCACATACCGTACGCGCCATCACAACCCGTACTTCTGTTGTTTGCGTTCCGATATGCGGGGTAAGCACCACATTATCCATAGCCAACAACTCGGGCAGAGGATAATCCCCAAATTCAAACACATCGAGACCGGCTCCCCATATAGTACCGTCCTGCAGTGCATTGACTAAGGCATGTTCGTCAACCAAAGGACCGCGTGCCGTATTAATCAGAATAGCAGTAGGCTTCATCTGTCTCAATTCTTCCTCACCTATAATATGGTGTGTTTCAGAAGTATATGGAGCATTTAATGAAACAAAGTCCGAATTTGCAAGTAGTTCTTCTTTAGAAACATATGTCACATTCAACTTTGTCTCTTCTTCAATATACAATTGTCTGCGGTTATGGTAAATCACCTCCATGCCACACGCATTTGCCCGTTTAGCCAAAGCTTTTCCGATACGTCCCATCCCCAGGATACCCAACGTTTTCCCTGTAACATTCATACCCAGATTTTCCAAAACTCCGACCTTCATACCCTTACCTAAAGTACGCAGTTTACGGTCACATTCCGTAATCCGGCGTGCCACATCCAGCATAAGCCCTAAAGCAAGATTGGCAGTAGGGGCTGTAACCGGATCAGGAGTATTCGCTACAGTCAGTCCTTTTTCCAAAGCATATGCCACATCTATATTATTATAACCAACGGCATAATTTGCTATCAGTTGCAACTTCGGAGCATGATCTATTAATTTCTTATCAACCGGAAAATCAAACATGGAACAAAGCACATCATATTCCGGTATCATTTCAAAAACTTCTTCGTAAGTAAAATCCCTTCCTTCGGGAAAAGTAACGTCATATTTGTCCACCAGTTCGGTAAAACCTTCGCGGAACATGTCATAAGTCACAAGTATCTTTGCCATAACTATTCTGATTTATAGATAGCAAAAATACAAATCTCTTGTCAATTATTCCTATTTTTGCAATCATATATTAAGAATACACACAGCATGGTTTTAAATTATATCTGGATTGCTTTCTTTCTGATTGCATTTGTCGTAGCATTGGGAAAACTGGTTATCGGAGGAGATACCCAGGTTTTTACAAATATTATCAATGCCTCTTTTGATTCGGCAAAGACCGGTTTCGAAATTTCCCTCGGTCTTACAGGTATCCTTTCCCTTTGGCTGGGAATTATGAAAATCGGGGAGAAGGGAGGAGTCATACAGTCATTTGCCCGCCTGGCTGCTCCTGTATTCAGCAAACTTTTCCCTAGTATACCGGCAAACCATCCGGTAACAGGTTCTATTTTTATGAACTTTTCGGCGAACCTGCTGGGGCTGGATAATGCCGCGACTCCCATGGGATTAAAAGCCATGCAGCAGCTACAGGAACTGAACACTCAGAAAGATTCTGCCAGCAACCCGATGATTATGTTTCTTTGTATTAATGCTTCGGGACTTACATTGATCCCGATTACAATTATGATGTATCGTGCACAGATGGGAGCAGCCAACCCTTCGGATGTATTCCTGCCGATCATGCTGGCGACCTTCACATCCACTTTAGTCGCTATTCTGGCAGTCTGTATCAAACAAAAAATTAATATTCTACAGAAAAATCTGGTTTTATTTTTCGGAGGAATGTTCCTTTTTATCGGCAGTCTGGTATACCTTTTCAAAACGATGGATCAGGAGCAGGTTTCACTTTACTCCACCTTGTTTTCGAATACGTTGTTGTTTACGATTATCTGTGGATTTATAATCAGTGGACTACGCAAGAAAATCAATGTATATGATACATTTATCGAAGGAGCCAAAGAAGGTTTTCATACGGCAGTTACAATCATTCCTTATTTGATCGCCATACTCGTTGCTATCGGAGTTTTCCGTGCTTCCGGTACAATGGATTTTATCATTGGGGGAGTTCGTACAGGGGTGGGAGCAATCGGACTGGATACACAGTTTGTAGAAGGCTTGCCCACAATCCTGATGAAGCCACTCAGTGGAAGCGGTGCCCGGGGGATGATGCTGGATGCAATGAAAACATACGGTGCGGACTCTTTTGTAGGACGTCTTTCTTCCATTGTACAGGGTTCATGTGATACTACTTTTTATGTGGTAGCCCTCTATTACGGAAGCGTGGGAATCCGTAATACCCGTTATACGATTCAATGCTCACTGCTGGCAGATTTAGTTGGAGCTATCGCCGCAATCGGTCTGGCATATGTGTTTTTTACATGAAACAAACAGGCATAAAAATACATGCCTTATAAAATAAAATTAGTACCGCAGGTAATTTCAATTAGTACGGTAAGTGATATTTTTTAACAATACACCTGTAATAAATATAGAATTATGGCAATAAAATTTTACGCAGAAGATATAAAACTTCCCCCCATAAAAGACGAAGAAGTCAGCAATTGGATTAAGGCAGTAGCTGAAACTTATGGAAAAAAAGCAGGAGATATCAGTTATATCTTTTGCTCTGATAAAAAGATTCTGGAAGTAAACCGCCAATACCTGCAACACGATTATTATACGGATATCATTACTTTCGACTATACCAGCGGAAATAAAATATCCGGAGATTTGTTCATAAGCCTGGATACGGTAAAGACCAATTCAGAAGCATTCAATACGTCCTATAATGAAGAACTCCACCGTACCATTATCCATGGGATTCTCCATCTTTGCGGTATAAATGATAAAGGGCCGGGAGAGCGGGAAATAATGGAAGCCAATGAAAACAAGGCGTTGGAAATACTTCCGGAAAAATGCAGGCAAATTGATTTATAAACAGCCCCTTTCACTAAATTCAAATTGTTTATCTATCTTTGGATTTTCAAAAAAAGCCTCTAATATGAATGGAAAACTATTAATTTTACTGACAACAATCTTATTCTTTGTCTCCGGATGCGGCAAGGATGAGGTTGATCCAGTAAACACAGCCATATTAGAGGTTTCAGATTCTTCATTTGACAGTATAAGCGAAAAAGGCTCCAAGCAAATTGTACATATCACATGCGATACAACATGGACAGCTACCAGTAATACAACTTGGTGTACGCCTAATCCGGCAACCGGCACAAACAATCAGACCATATCTATTACCATCGATGAAAACAAGACATACACGGCGAGAACGGCAACTGTAACCATCACTTCAGAAAAAGCTCAGAAAAAAAGGATAAGAATAGACCAGAATGCCGCAAAAGAGCCAGCTCCGGAACCGGATATGGTGACAGTTTACAAGTTACCCGTAATCTTCCATATTCTCTATAAAGACAAAACAGACAGGGAACAATATATCGACAAAGGACGATTAAAAGAGATACTGGATAAAGTAAACCAAAAATACCGGAACTCGAGCCACAGTGCAGACATAAAAATCGAATTCGTATTAGCTACAGAAACTCCGGATGGCAAGTTACTGGAAGAACCGGGAGTAGAACGCATTCAATGGACGAAAACTTATCCCATAGATTGTGACCTTTTTATGAATGACACAAGAGGGACTTACAACGATTTGCTATGGGACCCGAACTTATTCATCAATATCATGGTTTATAAATTCCTTCCGAGCAGTACGCAACAAACAAAAAGTGATGTGACAGGCATCTCTCATTTGCCCTATACCACATCCCGATTCCCGCTGGACGGACTCATGGTCTCTTCTTATTCATATATGACGCTGAGCAACTTGAAATACCCTCACTGTGTATCTATCAACAGCTCTTACATATACAACCAAAGTACAGAGAGCAAACATGATCAGGCAGACATAAATGTAACATTGGCTCATGAACTGGGACATTATCTCGGACTCTTCCATGTTTTTACAGAAGAGGAAGGAGCAATGAAGGACTACTGTAAAGACACGGATTACTGTAAAGATACACCTACCTATAACCGGCCCAAATATATAGAATGGTACATAAACACCGCCAGGCAATCCGCCTACGATTGGACATACTACACACAGCGGACCGACTGTAACAACAAAACCTATACATCCCACAACATCATGGATTATTCATTCGGATACACCGACCAGTTTACAGAAGAGCAGTGCAAACGCATCCGTTACGTATTAAACTTCAGCCCGCTAATGCCAGGAGCCCAGAAGGGGATAACCAGATCAACAACCACATCGGATGAACCATTGGACCTTCCGGTACGTACTATTAAATAACCGGCTCCCATTTGTTTAAAAGTCATAACCAATGATGACTGAATGCAAGAGTGTGATTATCTTTGCAAAAGAAACAAAGAGATAATAGACAATGACTTTCAATTACGATGTAATCGTGGTAGGTGCCGGACATGCCGGCTGTGAAGCTGCAGCCGCTTCTGCCAATCTGGGTTCAAAGACACTCCTCATAACAATGGATATGAACAAGATTGCACAAATGAGTTGCAATCCGGCTGTTGGCGGCATAGCTAAAGGGCAAATTGTTCGTGAAATCGACGCATTAGGGGGTTATATGGGAATTGTAACAGACCATACAGCCATCCAGTTCCGTATGTTAAACCGCAGCAAAGGCCCTGCCATGTGGAGCCCGCGTGCACAAAGCGACCGTGCCCGTTTTATAGATTGCTGGCGAGGAATACTCGAGCATATGCCCAACCTGTATATCTGGCAGGACACAGTGCATGAATTACTTCTCGATGGAAACGTGGTTTGTGGGGTTAAAACCGGTATGAATGTAGAGTTCCGTGCCAAATGTGTCGTATTGACAAACGGTACATTCCTGAATGGCTTGCTTCACATCGGACGAACACAGATACGCGGAGGACGTATTTCAGAACCGGCAGCAACAGGATTAACGGAACAATTGGTTTCATTAGGCATACGTTCCGAACGAATGAAAACCGGAACCCCCGTACGCATAGACGGACGTAGCGTTCATTTTGATGAAATGGCAGAACAACCGGGCGAGAACGATTTCCATAAGTTCTCTTATATGGACACCTCGCATCGCGTATTAAAACAATTGAGTTGTTGGTCTGCTTTTACAAACGAAGCCTGCCATGAAATATTGCGTCAGGGTCTCCCCGACTCTCCCCTTTATAACGGACAAATTAAAAGTATCGGGCCACGCTATTGCCCGAGTATAGAAACTAAAATCGTAACGTTCGCCGATAAGCCACAGCACCAGCTATTCCTCGAACCGGAAGGTGAAACTACAGAAGAATATTATCTGAACGGCTTCTCCTCTTCCCTACCTCTGGATATACAGATTCGTGCTTTACAAGCTATACCGGCATTCCGCGATGTTCAAATATATCGTCCCGGTTATGCCATCGAATATGACTTCTTTGATCCGACCCAGCTAAACCATAACCTGGAGACTAAGCAAATCCATAATCTATTCTTTGCCGGACAGATTAATGGAACGACAGGATATGAAGAAGCAGGCGGACAAGGCATCATTGCCGGAATAAATGCACATATAAACTGCCACGGCGGAGATGCATTCATATTGGGACGCGATGAAGCCTATATCGGTGTTTTAATCGATGATCTGGTAACAAAAGGTGTAGACGAACCTTACCGTATGTTCACTTCCCGTGCCGAGTACCGTATTTTACTCCGGCAAGATGATGCGGATATGCGTCTTACTGAAAAGTCTTACCGGTTAGGTTTGGCTAAACAAGATCGCTACGATTTATTGAATGAAAAGAAAGGAAGCCGTGATGCCATTATTTCTTTTGCAGAAAACTATTCCGTAAAGCCGCAATATATAAATAGCGGATTGGAAGCATTAGGGACTACCCCACTCGCTCACGGATGCAAACTGCTCGATTTGATATTCCGTCCTCAAGTCACACTTGAAAATATGTCGGAATTAGTTCCTGCACTTCGGACTGAATTAGATAAAGTACCGGTTTCGCGCAAGGAAGAAATTATCGAAGCAGCAGAAATCCTAATGAAGTATAGCGGATATATCAAACGTGAACAAATCATTGCCGACAAAATAAACCGCTTGGAAAATATCCATATCAAAGGTAAATTCGATTACAATTCAATCCAGTCTTTATCAACCGAAGCACGCCAGAAATTAACCCGGATCGATCCGGAAACGATTGCACAGGCAAGCCGTATTCCGGGTATTTCACCCAGCGACATAAACATCCTGCTGGTGCTTCTTGGGAGATAAAACACAAAATGTTCCACGTGAAACATTTACTTTAATAGAAATAAGCTAAAATACTGGGAATAGGGAGGAAACATACAAAAGATGGCTACAGAAAAAGACGAACATATAAAAACAATCCTTTCCGTCATACCGGAGAAGCCAGGCTGTTACCAATACTTTGATGAACGGGGGACCATCATCTATGTAGGTAAGGCAAAGAATCTGAAACGGCGTGTTTCCTCCTACTTCAATAAAGAACACGACAACAAAAAAACACGTGTACTGGTAAAACAAATACGCGACATTAAATATATTGTTGTCGATACAGAAGAGGATGCTCTTTTATTAGAGAACAATCTGATTAAACAATACCGCCCACGCTACAACGTATTGTTGAAGGACGACAAGACCTATCCTTCCATCATTGTAAAAAACGAATATTTTCCACGTGTTTTTCAAACGCGTAACATTGTCCGTGACGGTTCGCAATACTACGGTCCCTACCCTTCCCTTTATACGGCAAAAGTAATGCTTCAAATGCTGAAAGATTTATATCCGATACGAACTTGCAAATTGCCGCTTACTCCGGAAACAATTGCAGAAGGAAGATATAAAATTTGCCTGGAATATCACATCAAACGATGTAAAGGTCCATGTGAAGGATTGCAAACATTGGAAGAATACCAACAAAATATTTCTGAAATAAAAGAAATACTTCGGGGAAACATTTCACAGATTAGCAAACATCTTTATGAACAGATGCAAATGCTTGCCAAAGAATTACGTTTTGAAGAAGCACAGAAAATCAAAGAAAAATACGAAGTAATCGAAAATTACCGCTCCAAGTCGACAGTGGTTACCCCCATGCTACATAATATAGATGTATTTTCGATTGCAGAAAATGAAAATTCGGCATACATCAACTATATGCACATCGGCAACGGGGCGATTGTACAGGCATATACTTTTGAGTATAAAAAACGCCTGGACGAAACAAAAGAAGAATTATTGAGTCTTGGCATTATAGAAATGAGAAACCGGTTCAAAAGCACAGCGCGGGAAATCATCATTCCTTTTGCTCTGGATATGGAACTGGAAAATGTATCCTTTACAATTCCCCAACGGGGAGACAAACGGAAATTAATCGAATTATCCGAAATGAATGTAAAGCAGTACAAGGTTGACAAATTAAAACAGGCAGAAAAGCTCAATCCGGAACAACGAAGCACACGCCTTTTAAAAGAAATCCAGGATACATTACATCTGCCCAAACTTCCTGTCCATATCGAATGCTTTGATAACTCCAATATACAAGGAAGTGATGCGGTAGCAGCGTGCGTTGTTTTTAAAATGGCGAAACCATCGAAAAAGGATTATCGAAAATATACGATAAAAACAGTAGTAGGGCCTGACGATTATGCCTCTATGAAAGAGGTTGTACGCCGGCGATACCAGCGTGCTATTGAAGAAAACTCTCCCCTGCCCGACCTGTTGATTACGGATGGTGGAAAGGGACAAATGGAAGTTGTACGCGAAGTCATCCAGAATGAACTTCATCTGGATATTCCGATTGCAGGTCTGGCGAAAGACGGAAAACACCGGACTTCGGAACTGCTGTTCGGGTTTCCTCCCGAAACTATCGGAATGCCGATACAAAGCTTCATGTTCAAATTCTTTACACAGATACAGGATGAAGTTCATCGTTTTGCCATCGCTTTTCACAAAGACAAGCGGAGCAAAAACCAAACCAAATCTGAATTAGACGAGATAAAAGGGATCGGAGAAAAAACAAAAACAGTACTTTTACGTCATTTTAAGAGCGTAAAACGAATACGCGAGGCCAGCTTCGACGAACTGAAAGAAATTATCGGAGAAGCCAAAACAAAGGCTTTATTAAATGGTTTAAAATAAAAATATGAGAACAGTTACACAACGGGTACAGTATGCTTCCGTGACCATCGACGGGGAAGTGAAATCGAAAATTGGGAACGGACTGCTTGTGTTGGTGGGTATCGAAGACCGGGATACACAAGAAGATATTGAATGGCTATGCAAAAAGATTGCTAATCTACGTATTTTTGACGATGAAAACGGAGTTATGAATCGGTCTGTAATTGATGCGGACGGCGAGGTTATGGTTGTTAGCCAGTTCACTCTTCACGCTTCCACAAAGAAAGGGAACCGTCCCTCCTACATTCATGCTTCCAAACCGGATTTTGCCATTCCTATGTATGAAGCATTCTGTGCAGAAATGGGTTTACAGATAGGAAAAGAGGTAGCAACCGGAACTTTCGGGGCTGATATGAAAATAGAATTATTGAATGACGGGCCGGTTACCATCCTAATCGACTCGCAAAATAAAGAATAACGATGGCTGATATTACCTTACAACAAGCGCAGGAAAAAGTGGACAATTGGATTAAAACCTATGGTGTCCGCTACTTTAACGAGCTTACCAATATGACTATCCTGACTGAAGAAGTGGGTGAACTGGCACGTATCATGGCACGTACCTACGGTGAACAATCTTTTAAGGAAAGCGATAAAAACCGCGATTTAGGCGATGAAATGGCAGATGTTCTTTGGGTACTGCTCTGTCTGGCAAACCAGACAGGCGTAGACCTTACAACGGCTTTTGAAAAGAACCTGCAAAAGAAAACCGACCGGGATAAAGAACGACATATAAACAATCAAAAATTATAAAACAATGGTACACGAACATGAACATGACTGTAATTGCGGGCATGACCATCATCACGAAGAAGAACATCATACAGATAAATATCATGATGCATTCGGCAAATTTGAACATCCAGGAAGTGCTGAACAAGTAGCAGGAAAAGTACAAGCTATCCTTGAAAAACATGAGAAGGAAAACTTCACCCCTGAAGTTTTAAAGCAGATTCACGGCTGTATCGACCTCACCTCCCTCACCAGCATCGATACAAAAGAGAGTATATGGAAACTGGTGGATAAAGTAAACGATTTTGAAGGCACACGCCCCGATATACCAAATGTAGCTGCCATCTGCACCTACCCATTGTTTGTTGAAACAGTGAAGCAGGCACTTACCGCACAGGATGTAAAGATAGCCTCTGTAGCTGCTGGTTTCCCCTCTTCACAAACCTTTGTAGAAGTAAAAATAGCAGAAACAGCAATGGCCGTTATGCAGGGTGCCGATGAAATCGATGTTGTAATGAACCTGGGGTATTTCATGGAGGATAATTTCGAAGAGATAGCCGAAGAACTTCAAGAAATAAAAGAAAGCTGCCGTGAAGCGAAATTGAAAGTAATTCTGGAAACCGGCGCATTGGTAGTACCGGAAAACATCCAGCGTGCCGCTATTCTTGCCCTTTATTCCGGTGCAGATTTCATCAAAACATCTACAGGGAAAGGATACCCAGGAGCAACACCGGAAGCAGTTTACACCCTGTGCCAGGTTATAAAAACATACCATTCCATCGCCGGGCGCAAAGCAGGTATCAAGATTTCAGGAGGAGTACGGACAGCCGAACAAGCTGTTGCCTATTACACAATCGTAAAAAAAGTTTTGGGCAAAGACTGGCTGAATAAAGATTTGTTCCGTATCGGAGCGAGCAGCCTGGTTGAAGACATCGAAAAACGATTGGGCGAGTAACCGGAGACCTAAGTATTTATTCGCACAAACTTATAGATTAATTGCGAAAAAGAAAGAGATAATATACAAGACAATCCCATTTCCACGCAGTTCAGACCCCCGTCTGGATGGTATCGAGGCCCGGGTCTCGATACCATCCAGACGGGGATATCAAACAAAAAAGCATATCATCCTTTTGAAAATAAGCAATATACCTTATAAAAAAGGCTTACCTTATTTTGATAAAATAAATGATAGTATGATAGTTGTAAAAAGGAACTGTCATACTATCATTCGTTTGAAAACTAATCGTTTATCTCTTTAAATGATGGTATGACGGTATAATTGGCAAACTATTTTCAGGAATTAAGCGGGGAAATGATATTACTTGTTCCGTTTTACTATATAATCGGCAAGCAACAGCAACGCTTCCTGCGCTTCGGAAGACGGCAAAGCCCGAAGTACCTCCATTGCCTTATCATGGTATTCTTCCATCCGCTTCTCTGCATATTCGATACCTCCGTTTGCTTTGGCAAAGCCTATCAACGCATCAATGTTTTCAATAGAAAAATCTTTTTCATTAATAATCTGCAAGTAGCGGTCCACCTCTTCCCTCCTACCCTTGCGAAGGGCAAATAACAATGGAAGCGTTATCTTTCCTTCCCGGATATCATTTCCGGTCGGCTTGCCTATATTCGCTTCTTTAAAATAATCGAATATATCGTCTTTTATCTGGAAAGCAAAACCTAAATATTCTCCGAATTCACGGCACTTATCAATAAGTTCATCGGAAGCACCTGATGAAATAGCCCCGATTTCCGTACAAGCAGATAGCAACATTGCAGTCTTCTTACGAATCACCTGCATATAGCATGCTTCATCCAAAATACTTTCTTCCGCTGTTTCCAACTGTTTGATTTCACCTTCGGACAAATCCCGCCCGAGATTTGAAACGATACCGATGATTCTCAAATTACCGGTACGGATAGAGCGGATTAATGCGGTAGAAAGCACATAGTCGCCAACCAATACAGATATACGGTTATCGAATATAGCATTTAAAGAAGGAAGGCCACGGCGTTGTTTCGTCTCATCTATCACATCATCATGGATAAGCGTCGCTGTATGGAGCAGTTCCAACAGAACAGCCGAATTGATCGTGTCATCTGTAACCTGGCCACACATTTTAGCCGTAAGAAGAACCAACAAAGGGCGTACATGCTTCCCTGTTGCATTCAGTATTTGATCTATGGCTGCCTGTAACCGGCGAGTCTCACTCCTTAGTGAAGCATCAAACTCATTATTGAAACGTTGAAATTCCTCAGAAACCGCTTCCTCTATTTTTCTTCTATTATCCATAATAAATCCAAAGATGCGCAAAAGTAACAAAAACTATCGAGTAAGCGAGTTTTTTCGTACATTTACCGACAAATGTCACACTAAAAACGTGTTAAAAGCAATGAAGTTATTCCTCATAGATGCGTATGCTTTGATCTACCGGTCTTACTACGCTTTCATCAAAAATCCCCGTATAAATTCAAAAGGGATGAATACATCAGCCATTTTTGGATTTATCAACAGCCTAGAAGATGTGTTGAAACGGGAAACTCCCACCCACATAGCTGTAGCATTCGATCCGTCGGGTCCGACTTTTCGCCATGAGGCATACGAACAATATAAAGCGCAACGGGAAGAGACACCGGAAGTAATCCGCCAGTCTGTTCCTATTATAAAGGAAATCATACAGGCCTATAACATCCCCATATTGGAAGTAGCCGGTTTCGAAGCGGACGATGTAATCGGTACCATATCCAAACAGGCAGAAAAGGAAGGCTTCGATGTGTATATGATGACACCGGATAAAGACTACGGTCAGTTAGTATCCGAACATATATTTATGTATCGCCCGAAGTTCGGAGGCGATTATGAAGTTATGGGGGTTCCGGAAGTACTGAATAAATACGGGCTAACTTCAGTCGAACAGGTTATCGACCTGCTTGGACTTATGGGTGACAGTTCTGACAATATTCCGGGTTGTCCCGGCGTGGGAGAAAAAACCGCCCAAAAATTATTGGATGAATTTGGTTCTATCGAAAATCTTTTAGAGAATACAGATAAATTAAAAGGAGCTCTCCAAAAAAGAGTGAGCGAAAATGTAGAACAGATCCGCTTCTCTAAATTCCTGGCAACAATCCGTACGGACGTTCCTGTCCAGTTTGACGCAACATCATGTATCCGCGAAAAGGTAAACGAAGAGCAACTTGTAAAGATTTACACAGACCTGGAATTTAGAACATTTATTAACAAATTGTCCGGAGTGACAGAAAAACCTAAACAAACATCACAATCTGTCGCTCCAAAAGGTCCGACTCAAGGCTTTCTCTTTGAAGAATTTGCGCCCGAGAATACGGAAGCTCCCAAATATTCGACTCTCGCGGACTTAAAATCGACTCCTCACACCTATCATCTTGTTGATACAGAGGAAAAAAGAGAGGATTTAGCCCGCTTTTTAAACAGTCAGGATTTTTTTGCATTCGACACGGAAACTGACGGTATCGACCCATTAAGCGCCGGACTGGTCGGAATGTCGTTTGCCATAAAAGAAAATGAAGCATGGTATGTCCCCGTTCCTGCAAAACGTGAAGAAGCAGACAAAGTAATCGCCCCCTTCTCCCCTGCCCTGCAAAATCCGAAAATTCAGAAAATCGGACAAAACATAAAATTCGACATACTGGTTCTCCGGAAATATGAAATAAAAGTTGCCGGTCCATTGTTCGATACCATGATTGCCCACTATCTGATGAATCCGGAATTGCGCCATGGGATGGATTACCTGGCAGAAACGTATCTTAAATATAAAACGGTACGCATAGAAGAATTAATCGGACCGAGAGGAAAAAAGCAACTTACCATGCGTGACGTTCCCGTCCAGCAGATAACGGAATATGCCGCCGAAGATGCCGATGTGACATTGAAGCTTAAAAACTATTTTGCACCTCTATTAAAAGAGGAAAATATAGAATCCCTTTTCTACGATATCGAAATGCCGTTAATCTATGTGCTGGCAGAAATGGAGCTGACCGGAGTCACTCTCGATACAGAAGCGCTCAAACAATCGTCAGAACAATTAACAGCCGAATTGAAAAAGCTGGAAAAAGAAATTTACGAACTTGCCGGCGTTAAGTTCAATATAAATTCGGCCCGCCAGGTCGGTGAAATCCTGTTCGAGCGGTTGAAAATAGAAGAAAAAGCAAAAAAGACTAAAACAGGTAGCTACAGTACCAGCGAAGATATATTGGAAAAGATGCGCTCGAAACATCCTGTGGTCGGGAAACTATTGGAATACCGCGGGCTGAAAAAGCTGCTCAGCACTTATATCGATGCTCTGCCGGAACTGATTAGCCCGAGAACAGGTAAGATACATACATCCTTCAACCAGACAGTAACCGCTACCGGGCGCCTCAGCTCGACCAATCCGAACTTACAGAACATTCCAATCCGGGATGAACTGGGACGGGAAATCCGAAAAGCATTTACAGCCGATAATAGCGACTGCATATTCTTCTCTGCCGACTATTCGCAGATAGAACTCCGTATCATGGCACATCTGAGCAATGACCAGCATATGATAGAAGCCTTCCGGAGCGGAGCGGATATCCATGCTACTACTGCTGCCAAAATATATGGTATACCAGTGGAAGAAGTCACCTCGGATATGCGCCGTAAAGCAAAAACAGCCAACTTCGGTATCATATATGGTATTTCCATATTCGGGCTTGCAGAACGGTTAAATATTCCCCGTGCAGAATCCAAAGAGCTTATCGAAGGTTATTTCAGAACTTATCCGGACGTCCGTGCCTATATGGACGAAAGCATTCATGTTGCAAAAGAAAAAGGATACGTGGAAACAATCTACAAGCGTAAACGTTTCCTTCCGGATATCAACTCACACAATGCCGTTGTCCGCGGATATGCCGAACGAAATGCAATCAATGCCCCCATCCAGGGAAGTGCCGCCGATATTATCAAGGTTGCCATGGTACGCATCTTCAATCGCTTCGAATCAGAAGGATTAAGAAGTAAAATGATTCTTCAAGTACACGACGAACTCAATTTCAATGTTTGGAAAGACGAATTAGACAAAGTAAAGCAAATCGTACTGGAAGAAATGGAAGGTGCCATCAAGTTGCAAGTACCTCTTATCGCCGACTGCGGAGAAGGTGTAAACTGGCTGGAAGCGCATTAAGAAATTCAAAGCAGAGTTCTTATAATTCATATCTTTATACTATCTTTGCTTTATTCTTTTGCAAAGCGTTGCATACATATAACTGAAAACAGAAGCGTTATCATATTGTCCTTAAGCAAGAAAATCGCCAATTTTTATCACGCAAGGACAGTAGACAACAAATGCCTCACGTTTTTTGTATATATATATAGTATATATAACATTAAGCGTGGGCTGTTGTCTATCTGCGGGATAGGTGTTTGGCGATACCTCTTGCTTGGGTAGATGACAGTTCCCACGCTTTTATTATATCCTCCATCCACGGGAACAGATGGGCAACAGAGCGGTTATGTATTTCATACTCCCAGAGAATCTTCCTACATCGGTATTGAAAGCAGCATTCGAGTTTATTTCCGAAGATGTTCCTTCCCTGCGCATCACCACGTCGGATATCGACCTGTCTAATCAAGGCATCTCAATCGCCATACCGGATGAGATAAGTCATGTCCGCTCCATCCGTTTTACTACTTCTTTAAATCATTTTATATATTATTATCCGGGGAAAGGATATGAAATAGCCAAAGGCATTCACCTCCCTCTTTTGGATATACCCGCTGTGGGAGATTATTATGCCGGAGGTATTGTTATACAATCCGGGGCAGAATGCCCTAATCTGAAAGCGGAACCGGATATTTTAATATATAAAGGTTCAATTATGTCACTTCATGAACAAACGTTTAATTACTATGACAGCTTAATCCATTGCGAAACAATATCGGATGATATTTTGGGTACCTGGCATTTGCCGGATATGCTAAACCTAACGACTTTATACAGCAAACAGCAAGAATTGAATCTTTGCCTTGCCAAACAGCAGGGAACTATGTTATACGATGAAGAATATTGGTGCAAAGACAATGCAATGATAGATTTGGGAGTGACCTTCAATATGGGAACAGGAACTCCCGATATATGTCCCAAAAAAGAAAAGCGACAAGTACGTGCAATACTGGATTATTAATCCGAATACCTCCCTTACTCCTCGCCAGGACAAGGGCCAATGATTTTTTATTTTTCTGAATGTAGACAGGAGGGCATCAAAAGTACGGCCTACACTTTTGATTTGCCCTCCAGCTCTATAAATCCCAATTTTTCGGCTTACTATCCAAGAATACAGCCAAATTAGTTATCTTTGCAGGCTGAAATAGGTATAAAACAAATCATAACAACAATTTATAATGGCATTACAATGTGGCATCGTAGGTCTTCCTAATGTCGGAAAATCTACTCTTTTCAATTGCTTATCCAATGCAAAAGCGCAATCGGCAAACTTCCCGTTCTGTACAATCGAACCGAACGTAGGTGTAATTACCGTACCGGATGAACGCCTGAACAAATTGGCTGAGATAGAACACCCTCAGCGCGTAATCCCCACCACTGTAGAAATTGTGGATATTGCCGGTCTGGTAAAAGGTGCCAGCAAAGGGGAAGGTTTAGGAAATAAATTCCTTGCCAACATCCGCGAAACGGATGCTATCCTGCATGTACTGCGTTGCTTCGACGATGATAATATCGTTCATGTAGACGGTTGTGTCGACCCGGTTCGCGATAAAGAAATTATCGATGCGGAATTACAGATTAAAGACTTGGAAACTATCGACAGCCGTATTGCCAAAGTGCAGAAACAAGCTCAGACAGGAGGCGATAAACAAGCAAAAATAGCTTACGAAGTTCTTTGCAAATATAAAGAAGCCATCGAACAGGGAAAAAGCGCCCGTACCGTCACATTCGACACAAAAGACGAAGAAAGAATAGCACACGACCTGTTTCTGCTGACAAACAAACCGGTCATGTACGTCTGCAACGTAGATGAGGCCAGCGCAGTAAACGGAAATAAATACGTAGATGCGGTACGTGAAGCAGTAAAAGACGAAAATGCCGAAATCCTGGTGGTTGCCGCTAAGATTGAAAGTGAAATTGCCGAATTCGAGACATACGAAGAACGCCAGATGTTCCTGGAAGAAATCGGTTTGGAAGAATCCGGAGTAAACCGCCTGATTAAATCAGCTTATAAACTGTTGAACCTGCAAACCTTCCTGACAGCCGGTCCCGATGAAGTTCGTGCCTGGACCTTCCTTAAAGGTTGGAAAGCCCCGCAATGTGCCGGTGTTATCCATACAGACTTTGAAAAAGGCTTTATCCGCGCCGAAGTCATCAAATACAACGACTATATCTCTTACGGATCGGAAGCTGCCGTTAAAGAAGCGGGTAAAATGAGTGTGGAAGGAAAAGAATATGTCGTACAAGACGGCGACATCATGCATTTCCGTTTCAACGTATAAAACATTTCTATAAAGACAATGTAAGGGCAGAATTGAATTCTGTCCTTTTTTATTTCCCACAATTACGGATATTTACTAATAAGGTGCCACTTCTGAATCTGGACTGTTCCATTTTGCAAAATAATAATTACCATAACCAGCAACATCAACTCCTTTTATACTCGGAAGGAATGATTCCCGTATATTTCTGGAAAGCACGGCGGAAAGTACTGATAGAATGGAATCCGGAACGCTCTGCAATCTCCTGCAAGCTGGTTTGCGGTTCGGCATCCATCAAACGTTTGCACTCTTCCACACGGAACTGGTTGACATAATCAGAGAAAGACTGTCCCAAATCCCTGTTAAAAAGCTGGGAAAGATAGGAACGGCTCATAGGAAATACCCGTTGCAAATCGGTCAGACGTAAATCATCCCGTAAATAAGGCTTTTCTTTTTCAAACCAAATCCGTACCTCTTCGGCATAACGTTGGGAAAGCAAATAGCGCTGTTCTTCATCGTCATCATTATTTTCATCGTCATCATCCTGATGGTACGGCATATTCCAACCTTTATGGAAAGACCTGTCTGAAACGATTATTTTAAGGAATAACGCTTTATAGAAGAAGTAATACCAGACAAGTAACAATAAGACTTTATTAATCACATACAATAAAGGTATATCCGTAAACAATAATGCCAGATATAAAACATACATGGAGACCATAATAATCATCACCTTTTTAAGCCAGTCCAAGTCATATTCATCCGGATCGGAAACAATTTCTTCCAGATACCTCCTGTATTCAGCATTATACTTAATCACCAAAAAGACAGGCAAAGACATATAGCCAAGCATCAAAAGAAATATTACCATACGCAAGAAGACATCCAAGTCAAACGATTCAAAAACAGATTTGACCGAATAAAACGTATGAATTTCACCTCCGGATAGCCGATATCCCAAATACATGAATCCGACTGTCAATATAGGCGAGACAAGCAATAAAAAACGTTTGGCAGTAAGATAACCCGGTCTCAGCACTTCTATCACATAAGAAGCCAACATCGAAGTAACCACACATCCCATAATAAGTACATCCGGATGAAAGGCTTCTTTATCGTCCGCCAAAAGCCAGTTTACCGACACTCTCATTAATGCGAGAAAAGCCCACAAATACATTCCCCACCCCAATATTCGCTTTGCACGGCGTTTATTTGCCCGCAACAACAAAGTGGTTCCTCCAAAAATGCATAACGCTATAATCTGGAAACTTAATATTAATTGTATTTTATCCAACATACGTATATCCCCTATTGCTAATTAAACAATTTGGAGCGCAATATAGTTGATTTGCACCATTATTATACAATTTGAAGCATCCAGATAATTTGAACGGTCCTTTTTGTACGATTTCACCGCGCTTTTTATACCGAATGCCGCCTCGGACACAACCAAACCTCCGACATTTGCAAATGTAAATAGTAATAAAAAGTGACATAATATATGAATAAGTTAGTGCCTTTAATCTTATTAATAATGAGTATTACCAGTTGTTCGGACCTGAATGATGAACGGGTTATGCAGAGTTTCCATCTAAACAAAGAACCTCTTCAAATCGTAACTAAAACCCTCACTTCTCAATCGCCCAATCTTATCCAGGAATTTACTGCAGGCTCGGTTATCGGTCTATATGTCGTCTCTGAAAACACCGGCGACATATACAACGGTAATACTCATTATAAAAATATACGGGCAGAAGCCTGGCAAGAAAACAGAAAGCTGAACTGGGAACAGGAAAGACCTGTATTCCTCGACAGCGAACCTGCCATCGTTTATGCCTACTCTCCTTATCAGAATACGGCGAGCTTCGATCCGGAAAATATCCCGGTAAAAGTATCCTCGGATGCCACCCAAAGCATAGATTATATGTATGGCTCACAAACCAAGGGACAAAAGGCTATCAATAAAATATCCCCGGTAGCTCTTTTAGATATGAATCATGCTTTGTCACTTTTAAGTTTCCAGATACATTTAACTCCGGAAACAAAGGGATGTTATCTTCTCAGTTCCATACAGGTAGGCAATAAAGCAGGTGGAACAACCCTGTTCTACAGAGGTTTCCTCAACATTAAAACAGGGGAAATAAAAAGAGATGCAGGAAATAACGCATCCACTCGCTTAGAACTCGGAGAACTGCAAATGTTAACTCCTGTCCTATCCGACCCACTGCAAATAAAAGTAATGCCTACCCCTCAGGAAATTTCCAAAGGAGACGTTGAAGTGCTTTTCAGGATAAACAATGAAACCTTCACTTTCAAAGTCCCGTCACATACCCTGTGGAAAAAAGGAGAGAAATACCAGTACTCCCTATCCTTTAACGGTAAGAAATTAAAACTGGAAAACACCAGTATCTCGGAATGGGCTCCTATGAAAAAGAAAGTTTAAAGGGAGATATTCCCCTTCATACTAACGATTCATCCTCTAACTAAATATAATCAAACCGTCTCTTCTTCCCGGGTTCCGACTCTTGCCCGGAAAGAAAGACGGTTTATAAATTACAATAAAAAAGGATTTTAACCTGCTTATTTATACATTTTTATCTATATTTGCCGCCATGTCTCGAGATAGTTAAGTCGCCTAAATTATCGAACAGACCACACCCAATGAAAAACACGGCTTGAACTTGAAAAGGGAAAACAAGTAACATTCCGGACAGAGCAAGCCACCCATTAAAAACTTTAAAAATAAAAGAAAAACCCGTGTAAAAAGTTCAGTATTCACTCCCTTATTTACTAACCACATGAAAACAAAAACATTGTTATCTCTTTTCATCTTCAGTTTCTTGTGTACACTGCCGCTTTCTGCTATCGAAACACAAACAGGCAGCCCGGCCCATGGCACACATTCAGACCACGCTTCCGGAAATTCATCAGTTCCGCAGACTGACCATAAAAAGAAAGTCACAGGAGTCATAACCGACGAGCACGGCGAACCGATTATCGGAGCCAACATCATGGAAAAAGGAACCACCAACGGAACCATCACAGATGTAGACGGCAGATTCTCCTTGGAAATCGCCCAAGGCTCGGGATTATCTGTTTCCTACATCGGATATATTCCCAAAGAGATAGCCCCTAAAGGAGATAAAGACCTACAGATCATCTTATTGGAAGATACACAAAACCTGGAAGAAGTCGTGGTAGTCGGTTACGGAACCCAAAAGAAAGTAAACCTGACAGGTTCCGTCAGCCAGATTACCTCCAAAGACCTTGCCAACCGTCCGGTCAATACCGTAGCCCAAATGATTCAGGGAACCATGCCCAACGTAAAAGTAGCGGTAGGCTCCGGAGCTCCCGGACAAGGCGGTTCCATCAATATCCGCGGTACAGGCTCTATAAACGGCGACTCCCCTCTTGTACTGGTAGATGGAGTTCCCGGCGACCTGAACCGCCTGAATCCGTCAGATATCGAATCCATATCCGTATTGAAAGATGCCGCCTCCGCCGCCATTTACGGTGCCCGTGGAGCATTCGGAGTAGTGTTGGTCACAACCAAGTCAGCCAAAGCCGGTAAAATGCAAATCAGTTACGATGGATATGTAGCATTCTCCACCCCGACCGTCTCTACCGATTTCCTTACCACCGGATATGATTATGTAACATTAAACGATGCCGCATTCAAAAATGCGACAGGCAAAACCTATACAGGCTATTCGGAAGAGGATATGGCAGCATTGGAAGCCCGCCGGTACGATAAAACGGAGCATCCGGACCGTCCCTGGATTGTCGTTGCCCCCTACAAAGGAAAAGATATTTATAATTATTACGGCAACTGGGACTGGTGGCATTTCCTGTATAAAGACTGGATGCCTTCGCATTCCCACAGTATCAATATGTCCGGCGGTACCGACAAAGTCAATTATATGATTTCCGGCAGTTACTACAACAAGAAAGGGATGTTGAAAAAGAATACCGAAGATTACCAATCCTTTACATTAACCACCAAAATCAATGTACAACTCACTCCCTGGCTGAAAATAACCAACAACGTTCAATATTTCGATAAGAAATACACTTATCCCGGCATGGAAGGTGAAACAAACGAAAACTGGCAGAATGTGAACGTACATGCCCTCCCCTGCTATGCACCGATGAATCCGGACGGCACATTCACCTACAACACCATGAAAAACAGTTATTCCATAGCAGACGGACGCATTGCCAATCTATTGAGCGATGTCTCGAAAGGGAAAAAAGGCGTACATGAACTGAAAGAAACACTGGCGCTGGAAGCTACCATCACCAAAGACCTTAAATTCAAAGCAGACTATACCTTCCAATTCTATATGGCAGACGACTGGTACCGCCGCGGAAAAGAATACTATTCCATCCAACCGGGCGTATTGCAGGAAATCCCGAACTTCAACACAGACTACTATAAAAAGACCATCTGGTATGACCCCATGCATGTGGCAAACGCATATCTTTCATTCGACAAATCAATAAAAGACCATTCATTCGGCTTTACCGGAGGTATCAATTACGAGAACAAGAAGCATCACCGCGTGATGGGACAAAAATATGACTTGATATCCAATACCCTCAACGACCTGAACCTGGGAACCGGAGAAGCCTTAGCCACCGGCGGACAGTACGAATACGAACTTTTCGGTGCTTTCTTCCGTGTCAACTACGACTACAAAGACAGATACCTGATTGAAGTAAACGGACGGTACGACGGAACCTCCAAATACAAATCCGGCAAACGCTTCGGCTTCTTCCCCTCCGTTTCCGCAGGTTGGAGAATCAGCGAAGAAGAATGGTTTGCCCCGGCCAATAAATATGTGGAAAACCTGAAAATCAGAGCCTCATACGGGACATTGGGAAACCAGTTGAGCGGCTCGAACTATTACCCGTATATATCCGCCATGTCCGCCACGCAATCCAACTGGCTGATAGACGGTAAGAAATCCTATAACGTAGGTGTCCCGAACCCTGTCTCCGACAATCTGACCTGGGAAAAAGCAACCACAATCAATCTGGGACTGGACTTTAACGTATTAAACAACCGGCTGAGTTTCACCGGCGATTACTATGTGCGCAATACCACCGATATGCTGGTGAACGGCCTTTCTCTTCCCGGCGTATTCGGCGCCTCCTCTCCCAAGCAGAATGCGGGAGATTTAAGGACCAAAGGGTTCGAACTGACAATCGCCTGGAACGATAACTTCACATTAGGGAAAAAGCCATTCAGCTACGGTGCCTCTTTCACCTTAGGCGATGCCACTTCCGAAATCACCCGTTACGAAGCCAATGCCAAAGGACTGATTTCAACCTATTATGTAGGGAAAAAGATCGGGGAAATATGGGGATACCGGACAGATGGCCTGTTCCAATCCGACGAAGAAGCCACCCAATATAACCAGCAGGTAAACCAACGGTATGTAAACAACCGTATTTATAAATCCCCGGGAGACTGGGGGAAACCTAAAGCCGGCGACGTGAAGTTCCTCGATTTGGACGGTAACGGCAAAATCCATCCGGGAGCAAGTACCCTCGACAATCATGGCGATTTGGAAATTATAGGCAACACCACTCCCCGCTTCAACTATGGCTTTAGCATGAATGCCAGTTGGAACGGCATCGACTTCTCCGCTTTCTTCCAGGGGATTATGCACCAGGACTTCTATCCGGGAAGTGATATGGACCGCTTCTGGGGACCTTACTCCCGTCCGTATTACAGCTTTATACCTGCCGATTTCGCCAAAGATGTATGGTCGGAAGACAACAAAGACGCATACTTTCCGCAACCGAGAGGGTATGCGGCGTTGGACGGTAACTGCCAGTTGTCTGTCAAGAACGACCGTTACCTGCAAAACCTGGGATACCTGCGTATGAAGAACCTCGTAGTCGGTTATACACTGCCTTTCGCTATCAGCAAAAAAGCCTGTATCGAAAAATTACGTTTCTATGCCAGTGCCGAGAACCTGTTCTATCTGACCGCTTTCCGGAGCAACTACATCGATCCCGAACAAGCGGCATCCACCGACACCGGGCGTATCTATCCACTGTCGAAAACCTTCTCGGTAGGCGTAAACGTTACATTCTGATATATCACTAACCCATAAAATACAATCTTATGAAACTATATATTTATATCTTATCGCTTATCACATGTATGCTGTCTTTCCTGTCATGTGGCGACATGCTGGACCAGTATCCCAAAGACCAGGTTTCTCCCGAAAACTTCTTCACCACGGAGAATGAACTGAAGCTCTATACCAATTCCCTTTTATTCATATTCCCGGCTACCAGCCTGTATACGGAAGCGGTAGACAATATCGTAAAACAGGGATTGGAAGACGAAGTAAGTGGTATCCGCGACGCTTCGACCGTAGGCGGATGGTCGTGGGAAAACCTGCGCAAGGTCAATTTCTTTTTAGACAACTCCCATAAATGCCCCGATACAAAAGTACGTACCAAATATGATGCGATCGCACGCTTTTTCCGGGCTTACTTCTACTTCGATATGGTAAGGCGTTTCGGTGATGTTCCTTGGTACTCGCACACATTCAGTGAAACAAATACGGAACAATTATATAAGAAGCGCGACCCACGCCAGTTGGTCACCGACTCGATGCTGGTAGATATTGACTTTGCCATCACGAACCTGGGCACGGAAAAGAAGCTGAACGAGGTTACCCGATGGACAGCACTGGCTTTAAAAAGCCGCTTCTGCCTGTTCGAAGGGACGTTCCGCAAATACCACGGAATAGACGGATGGGAACGCTTCATCGACGAATCAATCGCAGCAAGCGAGGCATTGATTGCAGGAAAGAAATATGCCATCTATACAGGCAATGGTAAAGACGTTGCCTACCGCGACCTGTTCGCAAGCATTAACGCGGAACCTACCGAAGTCATAACCGCACGCGGCTATAGCGCGGAGCTGCAAATATTCCATAACTGCAATTATTATACCCTGACCTCTTCATACGGCCAACCGGGACTGGAAAAACAACTGATCGATTCGTATCTGATGGCAGACGGCAGCCGTTTTACCGATAAGACAGACTACGACAAGCTGTTCTACTACGACGAAATGCAAAACCGCGACCCTCGCCTTTACCAGACCATAAGGGGACCGGGATACAAACGCATCGACGGAACCCACAAGGAAATCCCTCAATTCGGATTTACCGTTACCGGTTACCAGCCCATCAAGTACGTATGCGCTTCCAATTACGATATGTACAATAAGAATGAGAACGACCTGATTATCTACCGGTATGCAGAAGTACTGCTCAACCTGGCAGAAGCAAAAGCGGAAAAAGGTACACTGACCCAGAATGATATAGACCGGACAATCCAATTGCTTCGCGACCGCGTAGGCATGCCCAATATGGATATGGCTGCCGCCAATGCAAAACCCGACCCTTTTATGGCTGCACAATATCCGCTGGTGACAGGAAGCAACCAGGGAGCCATCCTCGAAATCCGTCGCGAACGCCGGATAGAGCTTGTTATGGAGAACCTGCGTTATTACGACGTTATGCGCTGGAAAGCCGGCAAACAGTTCGAACGTCCGTTCAAAGGCATCTATTTCCCGGGCCCCGGTTTCTATGATTTCGACGGAGACGGGAAACCGGATGTATGCGTATACGAAAAAGGGAAAAAGCCTACAGACCTGAAAGGAGTGAGCCAGACACTGGAAATCGGCAACAACATCCTCCTGGAGCATGGCACATATGGCAATATCATAGTGAATCCCAATATTAAGAAAGTATGGAATGAAAACCGAGACTACCTCTTCCCCATCCCGATTACCGAACTGATATTAAATCCCGACCTGAAGCAAAACCCCGGTTGGGAAGACTAAAAAACAAAGGGCGCACATCCCGATGACGTGCGCCCTTTGTCGATAAGGACATTTATGTATACAAAGCATACGCTTATGCTTGCGTATTCTTAACTGTATTAGCTGTATTTGTCGTATTATTCTGTTCTTCCCAGTGGAACGGTTCGAACTGAGTTGTCGGATCTACCCATGAAGCTTTCTTTGAAGCGTAGATAATAAACGGTGCGGCAACAACAACGATAGCACCGATAATCAGTACGGCAAACCATACCGTATTGTTACCTGTAGAAATCTGTGCAGGCGGGATAAAGCTTAACGTGAATGCCAGTAAAGCACCACAGAAACCAAGACCACCGATAAACCACATCAATCCGTTGCCATGTTTTCCGATACGGAACGGACGTCCGGCTTTCTTCATTCTGTAACGCAATACGATTGCTCCGGAGAACATCAGCATATACATAATCAGATAAAGAATAACCGTCAACTGCGACAGAATCTGGTAGAAACTCTGTACGGAAGGCATTACCACGAACAACAAGCTCAGGAAAGTAACGGCACAACCCTGTATAAGCAAGATATTTTTCTGCACACCCAGTTTATTCGTTTTCTGGAAGAAAGGAGGAAGATAACCGGCTCTACCTACGGCAAATATACCTTTTGACGGACCGGCAACCCATGTCAACACACCTGCCAGCACACCGAATGCCAATGCGATTGCGATAATCGGCGACAGCCAGGAAGCATGGATAAATTTGAAGTAATTGTCAAACCCGACCAGCAGACTCTGCGTCAGGTTTATGTCCTTTTCCGGAATAATAACACCCAGAGAGAATGTACCCAATACGAAAATAATAACTGTTATCAAAGCGCCGATAAATACGGCTTTTGGATAGTTAACCGAAGGATTGTTCACATCCTTTACGTGGATACCGCCCATTTCCATACCTGCATAGAACAGGAAGATACTGGAAGCAAGCACCAGGTTATCGAACTTCGTAAAGTCGGGGAAGAAGTTACTGTGGAAGTCCATATTGGAATGTCCCCCCATCGCCAGATATACAATACCTAAAATAATCAGCAAGGCAGCCGGGATAATCGTACCGACCAAACCACCTATTTTTGCCACTTTACCAACCCAGCTCAAACCTTTCAGTGAGATGAAAGTAGCCAGCCAGTAAATAATCAATACGATTGCCAGAGTATAGAACTTGTTTGAAGCGAGAACCATATCTTCCGGATGGTCCATACCGATAAAAGCGATGGAAACCGCACCGAATGTTAATACCGTAGGATACCAGATCGTACTTTCGATCCATTGTAGCCAGATTGCCAGGAATCCCCATTTCTTACCGTATGCTTCACCTACCCAGCGGAACACACCACCTTGTTTGTCCTGAAACATTGCAGCCAGCTCCGCCGCAACCAGTGAGGTCGGGATCAGGAATACCAGTGCTGCAAACAAATAGTAAAAGGCTGAACTCAATCCGTAGACAGCCTCTGCCGGCAGTCCCCTCAGGGATACTACTGCCGTGACGTTCATAATTGCAAGAGTAAAAACTCCAAGTTTTACTGCTTTTCCAACATTTGCCATGCGTTTTACGTTTAAATTTAAATTTGGTTCGTTTAGTTTTGCTTTGATATGTCAGTATAACAACTACTTATTGTCTTAGTTTGTCAATAGGGTGTCAAACAAGGTTAATTAACAAAGTAGTGTTAAAAACAAAATCCGGCTTTCCGTTGTTTCTTCCCGTAAAACGCATTTTATCTAAATTCTTAAACATAAAATAATGAAAACAGCATTCTCCGACTTTTATTATAAGAGGAAAGGGATTTACGGTGTGTTACACGTGATGATCCTGTTGCTTTCCATCTTCCTGATTGTCGATATATCCATCGATACATTCAAGAACATCCCGTTTATCACCCAGACATCGTATCTGAAGACCCAGTTCTGGATATGTATGTTCTTTATTGCCGTTTTCGTATTAGAGTTTTTCTTATCAAAACATAAAATATATTTCCTGCAGACACACTTTATCTTCCTGCTGGTATCCATTCCTTATCTTAACATTATAAATCATTATCACTTCAACTTCTCGCCGGAGGTGTATTATTTCCTCCGTTTCATCCCGCTTATACGAAGCGGATATGCGCTTGCCATCGTGGTCGGGTGGCTCACTACGAATAAGGCATCCGGACTGTTCGTGTCGTACCTTACGATGCTACTGGCTACAGTCTATTTTTCCAGCCTCATATTCTTTGTACTCGAACATAAGGTAAACCCCGAAGTCACCAATTATACAGACGCCCTCTGGTGGGCATTTATGGATGTAACGACCGTCGGCTCGAATGTGTATGCCGTAACCCCTACCGGACGGATACTGTCCGTACTCCTTGCAGCATTGGGAATGATGATGTTCCCCATCTTTACGGTCTACGTCACCAGCCTTGTCGAAACAGCCAACAAGAAAAAGGTTGCCTTTTTCAACCAGAAGAATATGTCGGCTACACATCCGGAAGACGGTACGAATCCCCCTCAAGGCAATCCATAGGGAGATTCGACAGATAAATCCAAAAATATCTTAATCGTAATACTTTATTTGATTATTTAAACAGATTATACATTCAACAGCCTCATTATTTGATACTTTTGTCAGTATCTCATTTTATAACCTTTAATTATCTATCATACCAATGGAAACTTTGAATCAATGGATTACGATGGCCAATGATATCATTTGGACATACGTATTAATTATTGTCCTTTTAGGATGTGCAGTCTGGTTTACAATCAAAACAAAGTTCGTACAGTTCCGGATGGTCGGAGAAATGGTCCGCCTTCTTGGCGACTCGGCAGGCAAGAAAAAGGGGGAGAAACACATTTCATCCTTCCAGGCTTTTGCCATATCACTGGCAAGCCGTATCGGGACCGGAAATCTGGCAGGTGTTGCTACGGCAATCGCTATCGGTGGCCCGGGAGCCATTTTCTGGATGTGGGTAATCGCCCTGCTCGGCGCTTCGAGTGCTTTTGTCGAATCCACCTTGGCACAGTTGTATAAGAAAAGAGGCAACGAAGCCTTCTACGGGGGTCCCGCTTATTATATGAAGAAGGGATTACGCTCCAGAAAGATGGGGGTCCTGTTTGCCGTGCTGATTACATTTACTTACGGGTTTGCATTTAATTCCGTACAAAGCAATACGATTTGTGCCGCTTTAAACAATTCATTCGACCATGAACATGAAGTCGTGGGGATTATTCTGGCTGCTTTAGTGGTGCTCGTCATTTTCGGGGGTATCCAGCGTATTGCCAAAGTAACCAGTGTAGTGGTTCCGATTATGGCAACTATTTATATCGTGCTGGCTTTCGGCATCGTACTATTCAATATAACCGAACTACCTGCCGTTATCAAGCTGATTGTAGGCTGCGCTTTCGGTTGGGAGCAGGCTTTTGCGGGTTCGGTAGGTGCCGCATTGGCATTAGGTATCAGACGCGGGCTGTTCAGCAACGAGGCAGGTATGGGTTCGGCACCGAATGCAGCGGCAACCGCCACGGTATCCCATCCGGTGAAACAAGGCTTAATCCAGTCGTTGGGCGTATTTACAGACACCCTTGTTATCTGTAGCTGTACGGCTTTCATGATATTGTTCAGCGGCGCCCCGATAGACGGTTCTATCAGTGGAATCGAGCTGACCCAAACAGCACTGACAAACGAAATAGGCAGCTTCGGCGGGGACTTTGTCGCCATAGCCATCCTGCTCTTTGCCTTCGCCTGCATGCTGGGTAATTCATATTACGGTGAAACAAATATAAAATATATCACAAGCAACAAATATGTTTTATACATTTACCGCTTCATGGTAGGTTATATGGTTTTCTTCGGCGCCATAGCCAGCCTCGAACTGGTATGGAACCTGGCGGATATATCCATGGCACTGATGACAGCCTGCAACCTGACTGCCATTACGCTCCTCAGCCGGCAGGCATTGCTGCTGCTGAAAGACTACCGGCAACAGAAAAAAGCAGGTATCAAAAGCCCGGTATATACAAAAGACCGCATACCTGAACTAAAAGAGTATGCCGAATGTTGGTAAATAAGAGATAACGACAAATACACAAGCTATTTATGAAAAGGAAAACTTACACAGATCTATTGACGCGACTGGCCAAAGGTACCGATGCCAGCCTCTACAGGCTGGTTCCGGAACAGGTAGAAGTGGTAAATGACGAAGAAAGTATCCGCCAAATCCTATCCGAATGCAGATCGGCACGCAAACCGCTGACATTTAAGGGCGGAGGGACTTCCCTATCCGGGCAGACCATCACCGACTCCGTTCTGGTAGAGATAGGACCCGATTTCGGCAAATCGTCCATTTCCCCCGACGGCAAACTGGCCACATTCCCCTGTAGCATCACAGGAGAACATGCCAACCTCCTATTGAAACGTTACGGCAGAAAAATAGGTCCGAGCCCCGCCTCCATCAAATCGGCACGCATCGGTGGCATAGTTTCCAACAACGCAAGCGGTTCCAGTTACGGCATCACGTATAATTCCTATCATACCATCCGGAGCATGCGCATCATACTGGCCGACGGATTCTTGCTGAACACCGCCTCTCCCGAAAACAGAAAAATCTTTACCGAGACCCATTGGACACTGGTGGAAGGTATCAAAGCGCTCCGGAAAAAAGTACTGGACAATCCGGCCATCGCCACCCGCATCCGCCATAAATACGAATTAAAGAACACCTGCGGATACGGTGTGAACTCGCTTATCGATTTTGAAGACCCGGTAGATATAATCATGCATCTGATGATTGGTTCGGAAGGAACCCTCGGATTTATTTCCGAAGTCACCTTCGAAACCGTACCGGATTTGAAGTACAAGGCTACCGCCATGATTTACTACCCGTCCGTACAGGAAGCCAGCCGGGCCATCCTGCCCCTCCGCAAATGCAGTGTCTCCGCTGCCGAGCTGATGGACCGAAACGCCCTTCGCGCCGTAGAGAACGAACCGGGTATGCCGGAAGTCCTGAAAACACTGCCGGACGAAGCCGTAGCCCTCCTGATAGACACCTCGGCCGACGATAAGGAACTCCTCCAAAAACAATGCGATGAAATAGAAAGGCTTCTTTCAGGCATCCCGACCCTCTATCCGGTATCGTTCACCACAGACCCCAAACTGTATGCCACCTACTGGCGGGTACGCAGCGGGCTGTTCACCTCTGCCGCCGCCGGACGTCCGAAAGGCACGGTTTCCATTATCGAAGACATCGCTTTCCGGGGCGAGATATTAGGGGAGGCACTGACCGATATACGGGACGTGTTGGTACGCTATCAGTATCCGGATGCCGTTATGTGGGGACACCTGCTCGACGGGAATGTCCATTTCACGATCTTCCCGGATATCAACCATCCGGAAGGGGTCGACAACTATGCCGCATTCATGGAAGAACTGGTAGACACCGTACTGCGCCACGACGGAAGCCTGAAAGCGGAACACGGAACCGGGCGCAACATGGCCCCCTTTGTCTGTCAGGAATGGGGAGAGGAGATTTATGGGATGATGAAAGACATCAAGCAACTGTTCGACCCGTGGCATATCCTGAACCCGGGGGTTATCATCAACAACAACCCGCTAATCTTTATCCGCAACCTGAAAGAAATCCCGATAGCCAACGAGCTTATCGACAAATGTATCGAATGCGGTTTCTGTGAAATACAGTGCCCCTCGCGCAACCTCACCCTCACGCCCCGCCAGCGTATCGTGGCTTACCGGGAACTTTCCAACCTGGCGGCATGGAAAGATACGTTTGCACTGCGTTACGCCGAGATAAAGGAAGGTTTCCAATACAGCGGCAACGAAACCTGTGCAACAGACGGCCTATGTGGCACCACATGCCCCGTAGGCATCAATACAGGCTTGCTGATAAAAGAACTCCGCTGGCAGGAGAACAGTGAACGTGCCGACAAGATAGCGTCTTATATCGTCCGTAACTTCTCCAAAACGACCCACACGGTCCGCCGGTTGCTCGGTGTGCCCCACGGCATAGCCAAACTGACAGGATACCCGTTTATGGAGTTTCTCACCCGGAGCCTGTTCAAACTGAGCGGGCACAAATTCCCGTTATGGACACGCTACACGCCTTCGGGCAACAGGCAGAAGAAATACCGCTCCGACCGACCGGAAGCCGGTCAGCCAACCGTGGTTTACTTCCCCTCCTGCATCACCCGTACCATGGGACCTTCGGCAGACTATCGGGAAAAAGCAAGCGTAACGGAAAAGACGATAGAACTGCTCCACCGTGCCGGATATGCCATCCTGTATCCGGACGACCTCTCGCGCCTCTGTTGCGGCATGGCATTCAGCAGCAAAGGTTTCCGCAGTCAGGCGGCAGAGAAGGAAAAGGAACTGCAAGCGGCGCTGCTTGCAGTTTCCGACAACGGGCGAATCCCCATCCTTTGCGATATGAGCCCTTGCCTGCTCCATATGCGCGAGACTTTAAACAAATCCCTGCACCTGTACGAGCCGGTAGAGTTTATCCACGACTTCCTGCTCGACAAGCTGGTATTTACCAAACTGCCACTTACGGTAGCCGTGCACAGCACATGCAGTACGACCAAGATGGGTATCTCCGAAAAACTCTCTGAAGTGGCATCCCGCTGTGCCGAAAAGGTAGTAACGCCTATGGAAGTGACTTGTTGCGGATGGGCGGGCGACCGGGGTTTCTTCTACCCCGAACTCAACGCCTCGGCGCTTCGCAGGCTCCCTTCCGGGCTCGAAGGCGCCACCGAAGGCTACAGCAACAGCCGCACCTGCGAAATAGGGCTTACCATGAACAGCGGCATCTCGTATAAATCGATCGTATATCTGGTAGAGAAAGCTACCCGGTGCGAATAGGGCGATTATTCGTAAATCAAGGTAAACAGGCGTTCCGGTGCAAATACCTCGTTGGCAACTTCGAGGATTTCGCCGGCCGTCAGTTTCTCCACTTTCTTGAATACCTCCGGGAGTGTATCGTAGCGGTTGTAGTGCAGGAAGCTTTTTCCCAATCCGAGGAACAGCCCCTCGTTGTTGTCGCCCGATACACCTAATTGGCCGATTACCTGCTTTTTAGCCACAGCCAGTTGGCTGGTGGACAGTTTCACGTCGCGAAACCGTGCCAGTTCCTTATGGACCAGCCGTGCCGCCTTTTCGCGGTTCTTCGGGTCGGTCCCGAAATAGATGCTTGCCAGCCCGGTGTCGGTATAAGAAGTCACATTGGATTCCACGTTGTATACCAACCCGTTTTTCTCGCGCAGCGACACATTCAGACGGTTGTTCATACCCGGTCCGCCCAGGATATTGTTCAGCAGGAAGAGCGGCAGGCGCTTTTCGTCGTGCATGCTGTAGGCCCTTCCCCCTATCAGCACGTGTGCCTGATGGGTATCTTTATGCTCTTTATGGACTTTGGAGGGTATCACCGGCGGGGCAACCCGGTTGCGGGCGGCAAGCGGCAAGGTGATGTCGCCGAGATACTTCTCCGCCATCCGTACCACTTTTTTGAAGCCGATGCGTCCCATCGAGAAGAACACCATATTTTCGGGTACGTAGAAACGGTTCATAAACGACAGTCCGGCAGCGGAAGTAAAGCTCAGCAGGGATTTTTCGTCGCCCAGGATATTATGTCCCAGTGCATGCCCGTCGAACAGCAGGTTTTCAAACTCGTCGAATATCAGTTCGGAAGGGCTGTCGTCGTACGAATTGATTTCATCCAGTATCACATCCACCTCTTTTTCTATCTCCTGTTCGGGAAAGCGGGAATGGAACATCAGGTCCGCCATCAGTTCGAAGGCACGGTTGTAGTGTTCCTCCATAAAGATGGAATAGACGAAGGTTTCTTCCTTGGTCGTGTAGGCGTTCAGCTCCCCTCCTACATTTTCCATGCGGTTCAGGATATGCCACGACTTCCGTTTTTCGGTTCCTTTGAATAGCATATGCTCCACGAAATGCGCCAGCCCGAACTCGTGGGCTTCCTCATCCCGTGTACCGGCATTTACGGCAAAACCACAATAAGAAACGGGAGAATCGGAAGGCAGGTGCACCAGGCGCAAACCATTCGGCAAGGTATATGAGCAATAATCCATTATCAGCTTTAATTAATTGAGGCACAAAAGTACAACAATATTCGTTCCGTACGGGTTAATTCCCTCAAGATTTAGTTTTGGCTCCGGGCAGAAAATCAGTCTCCCGCTTGAAACACTGTCAACCGGGCGGTTGAGGCATCGTCAAGCGGGAGGTTGAAGCTGTGTCAATCACTCGGTTGACACGCCGTCAGGCGGGAGGTCGACACGGCTCCCGCAAAAGGGGCTTTAGAGTTCCTCCGGTTTATCCCCGTCACCGGGCACGGAAAGAAGCAGCGGGAACTGGTACGAACGGGGCTCTTTCACCTGAAAACCACGGCTGTACTGGGTGGTTACCTTTACGTAATAGTCGCCTTCCGGCAGGGTATAGGGAACCATGACTACCAGTTTCGAGGGCAGGTTGTCTACCAGCACTTCGGCTTTTACAGGCGTTCCGTCGGCTGCTGTGGGTACAAAGTAGAAGCCGTTGCTTGCGTTGTCGCCGGAAATGCGCAGGTTGGTGCCTTCCACGATAACCGGCATACCGGTGATAAGGGTTTCCGTACCGTCTACGGCATTGCTTACCTTGCCGATAACCGGACCTGTTTTGGCGGCGCCGTTGACAACGACTGTCGTTTGCTTGAGCTTGTCGCGCAGGGTTTTGCCGGAGGTGTAGCTTACGGTTAATGTATGTTTCTGCGGGTCGAAGTTTTCGGTTTCACCGTCGAAGCCTCCCTTTATCTGGGGGATATATTGCCCTACGCCGTCCACCACGCACTTTCCTTCGGCGATGGCGATGGATTTCTCCTCATCTGCCATACGGAGGATGTTCTCGATGGTTTCCGGACGGTATTCGGTACGTTTCTTCACGATACGACTTGCAATATCTGCATTGCGTACTGTCCCTGTAATTTTGGGCTTGGCGCTGAAATCGCCTTCTTTCTCGGTAAGCGGATTGTCGTACAAGTCCGCGTATAAAAGTAAATCTGACATGATATATGATGTTTATTTGTGCCTGCTGCCGTTTGTGGGGCAGCAGGCGGGTTATGTTTATTTAAGAGGGAAATGAACCGGATCAATCAAAGAACCGGATGCGGCAGGCAGTTCGCCTGCCTATTCGTGGATACACCTAACCGAGTACCCGACCGCCCTAGAGTCTGAGCCCTGCATTAACTTATTACCATCGAAAAAAAACAAGTATTGAGGGTTCTTAAAATTCAGCCAAAACGATGACGACCAGTAGTAGCCGTTGGAACCCAGAGAACCGCCCGAGTCGCCAATGATGTTCCGATCGCCAGTAGAAGGCAGAATTAAATTAATCCCATTACTTCCAGGGATAGTGAATATTCTATTGTCAGAAGAACCATTGTCACTTCCTTTGCCTTCCAATTTACCTAATTCGCCAGAAGTAGTACCATCATAACCGGTTGGGATACGCCATCCCTTCGGGCAAGGATTATTGGGATTGTCACTGTCTTTGGCAAATGTCCAAAGGTCGTTCTGATGACCGGAGTTTAACCAGTCAAAGTCATTGCCTCTGTTTCCTTTAATAAACTTTCCTGCATAAGGAGGCTGCAAACTCGCTTCAAGGCTTGAAGGCCAGCCGGAACCGGTATAAATATCCGACTTATTGCCATATTCAAAAGGCACATTGCGTCCCCACTGGTAATAGTAACCGTTACCGGCTGTGCCGTCTGTTTTAACCGTTTTGGATATTTGTTTGGCACCGCAATTAACAGGAGCCCAATATAACCCTTCGATTTCCACTGCCGAGTAATAAAGAGCGGAACCATCCACAATGGGATAACCGATATAAGAAGCGCCCCGCCAGATGGTGTAAGATTTGATTTCCGCGCCTTCTTGTATAAGCTGTAGTGTTGCTTTATGAAGCTGATACTCTTTATCGGTTCCTTTTGAAGGGGCTACCTGAACAGTATAGGTATATTTGATACGGTTTTCCTCGACTGATTTACCCACATAAGTGACATTACCCAGCCAACTGTTTCCTCCATTTGTATCGTTACAGTAAACCGGGTCATAACTGACTTCCGATGATATCTTATCAAGTTGGGTAAACATACTGTAATAGAAGATGGTAAGGGTTTTCCCCGATGGAGTGACGCGATAGCCTTTTTCAGGGTCGTGTCTGCTATTATCGGTATATCCGGTAAGGTCTGTTCTCCAAGGTTCCGCCTCGGTAAAACTTACCTTGACAGTTGTTGTCAGGCTTTTGACACGTTTATTGGTAATTGTCAAAATCTGTTCCTCTGGTACAGATTCGGGGAAACCTGTCAGGGACGGGATAAGTTGCACCTTATAGGAAAAGGTTTCTTCATCCGTTCCTGTGGTTTCATAGGTCAGCCAGTCGGGACCGCTTATTTCGGAACCTCCAAAGCATTTCCCGGTAATGGTAATTTCAGGGATTTCGTTGTTTGCCTCTGCACGAAGCGTAACGGCTTCCGGTGACGACACGACAGGCTTTTCAAAAGGAAGGAACACCGATAGCGCCGCTTCAGTGCCACTCGCACTGTCCATAAAGCGCAGGACGGCTTGCGGGTATTTTTCCTTATCGTAACCCTGTTTAAAGGATACCGTATACTGATAACGGGATACCGTGGATTTGGTAACAAGGGTTGCCGGGCTTACTTCCAACCAGTCGTACTGCTGGGCGGCTTGGCTACCGGCATAGCTTTTCTTTAATTCAGGCTCTCTCGAAGCATTTACTTCTACAATAAAGCTATCGCCATCTTTCAGGGTTTTCATTGTTACCATGTTTGCAGCAGCATCATAGGTAATCTTGTCTTTCAAAGGGTCGGCTACAATAACGGTCAGGCTATAGTCACCGCCGCTTATTTCCGGATTGTAGTCGTCTACATTGCCGCTGTCATCCCAATCGGCTACATCCAATGTAAAGTCCAGATGGTATTCGTCCGCTTTTGTGATACCGATGGTATACCGGTGGTTGGGGTTGATTTCAAGGGCAACCAGCCCTCCGTCAGCCGTTTGCTGCTGGAATGGGATTTGGTAAGACACCTCCTTTGTCTCTGTTTGGTTTACCTGATAGGTACCGTTCAGAATCAGGTAGCCTTTATCTTCCAATGGGCTGGGATAACTGTAGAATGCAGCAACTTGCAAGCCTGTATTTGCCTTCTCTCCTTCAAAAGCACGTGCCGGATAAGTGATTAACTCCCCGTCTGCCGCTATGGTAGCGCCATATACCTTTGCAGGGAAGAAGGTGGTTCCCCTCCGTCCGTTGCCCATAGAGATAGATTCCAGATGGAAACGGGAATCTTTCTCCACATTGCTTACATCAAAGCGTGCCATTGTACGGGTCAGCTTAAAGCCGACCTGTACACGTGCCGAGGAACCGAAGTCCGTCAAGTCTATAGGAGTGGTTTGTGCGCCTACCATCGGCAATGGCAAGCCTAATGCCGGGAAGGCATTTGTCAGCAATGGGGAATGGAACTTTTGGAACTGTAGCTCGGTCGGTATGCCGTCTGTCAGGACAGCTGTTTCGATATCATAAGTAAGCGGGGTGAAATAGGTATCTGTTACCGGGCTTTCATCTACTGGGTTAATCAGTTCCGTTTGGTTGGCTATGCAGTAAAGGCGGACGAACAGCCCTTTTTGCAGTTCCAGCAGTGCGGTAGTGGTAGCATTGTCCGTACTTGGTGTAAGATTGAGTTCCTTTGCACCTGTCGGAAGTGCCGACCCGTCCTGCCGGTAGGAGAAGCGTTCGCGGAAGGTATAAGCGTCGCCTTCCGCTTTGGCTCCGAATACATAGACATCGAGTGTGGCGATTTCGTTCTCCGCCTCGGTGGCAATGGGAGCATCCGCTTTGGTTGCTGCTTTGGTTTCCGCCTTGGTTGTCTTTACTGTGAGTTTGTTTTTAAAGGAAAGCAATACCTCACGTCTGTTTCCGTTATCCGCTTCATCCGCAGATGTACGGTCTGCTTTGTCCGCTTCTGTCGTACAGGAGGCGAGCAATACAGCAACAAGCAGATATACGCTTGCTGCGAGTGCCTGTGCCGGTCTGTAAGAGGGACGTAGAGCCTGTAGTTTTGTTTTCGTCTTCATATATATTCAGTAGTTATGTTTGTTATTACCTCATCGAAGCAGATTTACATGCTGTATTTCATCCGCGTTATCCGCCAAATCCGCGTCTAAAAACTATTCGTGTCCGATTATCGTTTCTTGTTGCAGACTTTTCATTATCCGCTCCGATAAAAAGAAATGCGAGTTCGTTAAAGACTAAGTTAA
>MJGMD1__coassemble_1838_pt1 | contig 71857 bp, 42 predicted proteins | sample MJGMD1__metabat2_low_PE_010 | metagenome-assembled genome bin MJGMD1 | reverse complement strand
GGCGAAAATAAATAAGAGACAAGATGATATTATCCGGTTCATCCGTCACTATGAGGAAGAACAACTGAATCTCATGATACGGGTAACTAATTCTATCGCTTTGCGTTTTGATGTTATCGGCAAAACATTGGAAACTCTTATTCTCTCTCAACTGGAAGCCAGCCAAGAGAAACACACTGCTGTACTCAAAAAGTTAAGTGAACAGTTCTGTAATCATGCCGATGTGATAAACAACCAATCAAAACAGATAAACGCACTCTACCAGATACACCAACGAGATTATAAAAAGTTACTTCACCTGATACAACTCTATTCGGAACTTTCTACTTGCGGTGTGATGGATAGCAAAAGGAAAGAGAACCTAAAAACTGAAATCGGTAATCTGATAAATACATAGAGTTGTGCACATAGATTTTGCCCCGCCATCAAAGGGTACATATAACAATGCTGGTAGCAGCCGACAGCTAGCTAATTATTTAGAGCATGAAGATTTGGAACGCATGGAAAAGGGTATCTACACCGAAGGTTTTTTCAATCTGACAGATGATAATATCTATAAATCAAAAGTGATAAAGGATATAGATAGTAATATCGGACAACTCCTGAAAACAGATGCTAAGTTTTACGCTATTCACGTCAGCCCATCGGAAAATGAACTTCGAGCAATGGGAAAAACAGAACAGGAGAAAGCCGAAGCAATGAAACGCTATATTCGTGAAGTATTTATTCCTGAATACGCTAAGAACTTCAATAAAGGACTATCCGAAACAGACATAAAGTTCTATGGTAAGATTCATTTTGACCGTAGCCGATCAGATAATGAGTTGAATATGCACTATCATTTGGTTGTGAGCCGAAAAGACCAAGCTAATAAAAAGAAGCTGTCACCACTTACTAACCACAAGAACACCAAGCAAGGAGCGGTAACAGGTGGCTTTGATCGTGTGAACCTATTCCAACAAGCAGAACAGGGCTTTGATAAGCTATTCGGCTACAACCGCCAATTATCTGAATCGCTTGAGTACCGCAACACGATGAAGAACGGCACTATATTTGAAAAACTTAATATACAAAGACAAGAACTTCAATCCAGTGAAAGAAAAACAGAAAACAATCAACATAGTAATCAAGAGAACTTGTTTACTATCAAGCTTGAAAACAAAGAGGCAAGTAATCAAGGTTCCAGCCCATTTATTTCTTTTAATCCACCAAATGCTAATATTTCATATATCGCACCATGTATTGAAACTGAAAGCTTTAAGCCTAGAAAAAAGAAAAAGAAATCTCACCGTAGGCTTTAACATCCGTCTCAAAACTTCTCATATAAAAAAACATATCAAGTATTTGTTACTTTACCAACTAAACTATATCTTTGAAAATGTATAAAAAATAAATAAAATATGGAGTTAAGTGAAGCATTACTAACAACCCTTGTTGCAGGTGGAATTTCAATCATTGTGGCATTAATAACATACAATTCCACTTTGAGGAAAGTTAAATCTGAGAATATGATACTTGAAAAGCAAATTCAAACAAAATTTTTAGAAAAATTATATGAGTTGCGATTAAAAAATTATCCTAAAGCATTTGAATTAACAGATATTCTTGGCAAGAAGAAAGGTATTTATATTGAATCCCTAGAAATAGCTAGTCGATATAAAGAAATAGAGAAAGAACTCAGAGCATGGAAATCTGGAGAAAGTGGTTTGATTTTATCAGAAAGAAGTTTGGAAGCATATTATGAGTTAATGAACTCTTTCAAGGCGCAATTCGCCTTAGGTGATAAATATAATGATGAACAATTACAACGTTTTTATAAAGCTCGTACCAATTTTCGAAATGAATTAAGAAAAGATATAGGTTTAATGTTTAAATCAGATAATTAATATGCTAAAATTAAAAGAAGTTCGCCTACAAAAGTATAAATGCTATAATGAGCTACAGACAGTTCATATAGAAGATGATATAACAACTATTGTTGGAAAAAATGAGTCTGGTAAAACCGCTTTTTTAGAGGCTATTGCGAAAGTCAACTATTTTGAAGATGATGAAAATTTTAAATTAAATGTAATTTCAGACTTTCCAAGAAAAGAACTGGCTGAGTACAAACGGAAACAACTTCCAGAAACAGCAATTTTCTGCGTTTTTGAAATACCAAATAATCTTCTCTCATTAATAAAAGACGATTTAGGAGAAGGAGTCTTTACCCTTTCCAAATTTGAATACACTATAGGTTACAATCAAAATAATTGTTTTGTTAGTCTTTATGCAGATGAAAAACTGTATTTGCAAACTTTATACAATAAATTTGGACTTACTACAGAGTCAATAGAACAATTATCTACTTGTGTCACAATTAAATCATTTTTAGAATCTCCTATCATTGAAACTGGCGCAGACGTTATAACATCCATCAAAACTCATATTAAAAAAAACATCGTCGAAAAATCTTTTAAAGATTGGGATAATATACTAACAGCATACATTGCTTATTGCTACTTAAAACCTAATATGCCAAAATTTTGGTACTATGATGAATATTATGCTTTACCATCTAGGATAAATTTAAATAATCTACAAAATAAAAATTTAGTAGGAAATCTAAATGCTGAAACTTATAAAACTGCAATGGCTTTGTTTGATCTAGCAAATATTGAATTGAAGGAATTATTAAATGCTACTGATTTTGAGTCTTATTTAGCTGAATTAGAAGCAACATCTAATTCTATTACAGATAAAATGTTTGAATATTGGACTACAAATAAAAATATAGAAATAAAATTTGAGATTGATACATTAAAAAATTCAGGGGAAAAAGTGTTAGATATTCGCGTAAGAAACATAAAGCATCGAGTTACTTTACCATTAAGCAATAGGAGTAAAGGATTTAATTGGTTTTTCTCTTTTATCGTTTGGTTTAGTAAAATCCAAAGTTCTAATAATAAGAATTTCATATTGTTATTGGATGAACCAGGTTTAAACTTACACGCTTCAGCACAAGCTGACCTTTTAAGATTCATAGACGATTTGTCAAAAGAATATCAAATTGTTTATACTACACATTCTCCTTTCATGATAGATTCCAATAATTTGCAAAGAACAAGAACCGTGCTTGATACAGATAAAGGAACATTTATTTCAGATGCAATAAAAGAGAAGGATGCTGATACTTTATTCCCACTACAAGCTGCATTGGGTTATGATATTGCTCAAAACCTATTTATATCAAAAAACAATTTACTTGTTGAAGGTCCTGCAGATCTTTTATATTTAACAATTTTGTCTAATTTACTAGAAATCAATAATATGAAAGGACTAAGCAACAAGTTCACAATTGTGCCAACTGGGGGCTTAGATAAAGTTACGAGTTTCATCTCACTAATGAAAGGAAGCAAACTCAATGTAGTATGTCTACTAGACTCTTTTAATAACAACAAAGGAAAGCAGAAGCTTGAGAATTTAATTCAAAGCAAAATAATAAAAGAAAAAAACGTGCATTTTTTTGATGAATTTACAGAAATGGAGAAAGCAGATATTGAGGATATGTTTAAAAAAGAAGAGTTTTTAAAAATATTCAATGAAACTTATGTGGAGTATAATGATGTTCAAATATCACATATTAAACAAGTTGATGAGAGAATAATACCGCAAATAAATCAAATTATTGGAAGAGAATTTAATCATTATAGACCTGCTAATAAATTAGCGCAAATAGGAGTTGATAAAACATTCTTTTCTGATGAAACATTACTTAGGTTTGAAAAGATATTCATTACTCTTAATGAATTGTTGATTAATTAATGTAAAATCGACAACACGAAGCTTTGTGTTAATAAAAAGAAACAATGGAATTAAAAGCATACACTAAGTCAATAAAGGATATATTGACACTTAATAATAGATATATTATCCCAAGATTTCAAAGAGAATATTCATGGGAAAAACCTGAATTAAAAGAATTTTTCTATGATACAATTGAGCAAATATCAATTGATTCCAAGAATAAAATTGAAACATCTGACTATTTTATTGGTTCATTAGTCTTAATTGGAAATGAAAAAGATCCTGATTTCTTGGTTGTAGATGGACAACAAAGATTAACAACAATAACCATATTGTTTTCTGTTCTAACCCAATTGTATAAGAAAATAAAGGAAAATGATTTGGCTGATAGCTGTTATATGTTTATTGAAGGAAAAAATGATGATAATAAGCCATATTTTAAATTGGATAACGAAAGTCCAAAACCTTTCTTACAGCATAGAATTCAACATAAAAATATAGATAGCACATATGAAGAAGATAGTGAAGAAGAGAAAAAACTACTCTTTGCTTTCAATTTTTACTCTGATTTACTAGAAGAAAAAAAATTAAGATCTTTTTTTTCTGAAAAATTAAATTATGCGCATACTATAAGCTATATTGACTTATTGAAATCTATTAGAGATCAAATAAAACAATTTTCAGTTATATATATAACGGTAGATAATGCAGAAAATGCAAATATCATCTTTGAGACTCTAAATGCTAAAGGAAAGAATCTAGAAGCAATAGATTTAATTAAAAATGAAGTATTTAAAATTCTTTCAGATCAACACCCTACAGATTCTACTAAGACAAAATGGAAAGACATAAGAACAAGACTAGGATCAAGGGAAAACACAGAAAATATTACTATTTTTTTGCGACATTATTGGCTTTCAAAATACTCTTTTGTTAGAAAAGCCAATATCTACAATGCTTTCAAGCAAGAAATACCTCCGACCAAAGATTCTTACACAAAGTTTATTAATGAACTTTCTAGTGCTGTAAATACATATGTGAGAATAATTTGTCCTAATGAAAATGATTTTCCTCGGAATGAACAGAAGCCAGTACTTGATAGCCTAAAAGCGTTGAATACATTTAACGTTACACAGACTAGATCAATTATATTAGCTCTTCTAGAAAAGTACGAGAATCAACATGAAATACTGGGACTAACAAAATTAATAAAGTTTCTACATCTATTAGAATGTTTTCACTTCAAATTTACAGCAGTGACTTCCTCTCGTTCATCCGGACTTGAAAGTATTTATTCTAAATATGCAATAAAAATTAGGAAAGCAACAAATAAAAATGAAATAAATAGTATTTTCACAGAGCTAAGTAAAAATCTTAGTAATAAAGTTCCGACTTTAGATACCTTTAGCAATAAATTTTCTAGTATAATCTACACAGATAAAATGACCAAAGACAGGTTGTTAGTTAAATATATTCTAAAAAAGATTGAAATTGCAAAAAATAAAACATATGAATTGACCATATCAGATTTCTCAATTGAGCATATCAATGATCAATCAAACGACTTGCCAAATATGGGATGTATAGGTAATCTACTACCCTTATCTCAGAAAATAAATTCAAGTATCATAAACAAAGATTTTCAAAATAAAATTTCTTCATATAAAGATTCTAGTTTTATATCTGTAAAAGAGTTTATATCAGAATATGGCACTAAAGTGGAATTCAGAAAAGCAGATATTGCAGTTAGAACTAAACAATTAGCCCAATATGCATATAATTCTGTATGGGTACTATGAACTCATAAAGCAATAGAGATGAATCATACTTGTTAATCTTGATAAGATTGACTATCTTTGCCCTCAGTATTCTCCATGAGCAAACTACCGCAAAAGCACGTAGCAAATTAGTGGGATAATTCATGGGATATGCTTGAAACTAAAAATATAAAGCTTTAAATATCAGCATGGTAACTCTCTTAGGAGAATCCCAGGCGGATCACTGAAACAACAAGAAAAATTAAGCAAATCCCTGATAATGTCTGATTATCAGGGATTTCTTTTTTCTGGCAGGTAGCAGAAAATAGCCGTTTCAAGCATATTGTTGGTGGATAAATCGTGGGACTAGAGCAGAGCAAGATTAATCCCGGCCTTCCGTGCCTGCGAATGCTGGAATTGACGTTTGATATGATAAAGTTTGCCATCTTTGATGAACTTCGCTCCGGTTTGTTTAAACCAGAATGAGATACTTGCCTTTGCACATACATCGTGAAGCTCCATCACCCAGTCGAAGTCACAGGAACGAACATCATACCCGGATTCTCCACCCACGACAACCTGTTCCACCCAATCACCGATACTAAAAGGAGTAAGATCAATCCGTTCCAACAACGGTTCACAAATAATGATCTTGTGTTTGATGGGAGAACTGCGATAAATAGGTAGGCGATAATCAGCACGGGACTGGTTTTCGACGGTACAACAGATAGTAACATTGTCATATCCATCACCCCAATCTTCGGGTAAGCATTGGGAGAAACGGTCAATTCGTTTGGTAATCATCATGAAATGGAGGTCGCTGCGTTGCCGTATCATCTCCCAGGCGTCTGAACGCCATTCATCGGCATCTTCAACAAAGAAGTCGGAAGTGAAACAAGTATATACCAGTGTTCCGGATGGAATCTTGTATTCTCCGTTACGTTTCCGGCGAACGGGTACGTCAAAATTCCTTGTTTGCGTCACTATTGAACTATCCACATCCCGTTTGGCATCCCCTCGGTAGACATAACAATATTTGCAACCCTCACTCAACTTATGGCAACCGTGCCACGGGTTCCATAAAGCAGACTTCTTGACAATAGCATTAAGTATAGCTCCCTTCATACATTATTCGGTTATTTGCACTTCGGATTCTACTCTTCACTAGAATAAAATCCAAACCACATTCACAAATGTAATAAATAATCCGGAGGTTCGCTACAACTAAAAATTTGTCTTTTTTACTGTTTATCCAAAATTTGCTCTATAAATATTTTACCAACCAGCCGGCTTTTTAAAACTTTAAATATCCAGCAGAAAAATTATATTGCAAATACAGAAAGAACGTTCTACATTTGCCCGCTAAAATAAAATGAATACAGATATTTATGAATGCAAAAGTAAAAGGGTATATACTAGGGACTATAGCCGCTGCTACTTATGGGATGAATCCCCTTTTTACCCTTCCTCTATATAAAACCGGGATGGACCCGGATTCTGTTCTCTTTTTCAGATACCTATTTGCTATCCCGATACTGGGAATAATGATAAAGGCAAGAGGGAGAAATTTTAAATTAAAACGAAAAGAAATATTTCCGCTAATTATCCTGGGATTTTTGGTTGCCTTCTCTTCTCTTGCGCTATTTCAAAGTTACAACTACATGGAAGCTGGCATTGCTTCTACCTTATTGTTCGTTTACCCGATTCTGGTTGCTTTGATTATGGCACTATTCTTCAAGGAAAAACTAAGCTTACAAACCATCTTATGCATTCTTCTGGCATTGGGCGGCATTGCTCTTCTTTATAAAAGCAGTGACGGTGCAACACTAAACCCAACCGGAGTCTTACTGGTTATGGGCTCAGCTCTTTCTTATGCCATTTACATCGTTGGAGTGAACCTGCCTAAACTAAAAGATATTGCTACACTTAAACTGACTTTCTATATACTGATTTTCGGCATGTCGCTCTTTTTAATCCGTGTGGATTTTGGAAGAAGCCTGCATATTGTAGATAACTGGTATTTATGGGGCAACTTAATTGCACTGGCGGTTTTTCCTACTGCCATATCATTCCTCTGTACAACTTTGGCAGTTCAATATGTAGGATCCACACCAACAGCAATCCTTGGGGCATTGGAACCTTTAACCGCCGTATTCTTTGGTGTAACTATTTTCGGAGAGGCTTTAACTCCAAGATTAAGTTGCGGAATATTTATGATTATTCTGGCTGTGACTCTTATTATTGCAGGCAGTAATGTGACCTCCTACCTGATTCGTTTCAGAAAGCTTTTTCCCAGACTGCCAATCAAAAGAAAGAAGGCAAACAACCAGATATAACCGAGTCATTGGTATCGGGCTGATATCTTGGGGTTTTTCATCGGTACGCTTGTCAGCCCATGATAACATTGCGGGTCGCATAGTGGTTCAAATCCTAAACTCATATAAAAAGGGATAGCATAGGTTGAAGAATTGACTGTAACTTCCGATACTGTATTATTTGCCACGAAATAATTAAAAAGAGCTTTCCCTACACCTTTTCTATGATGTTCGGGTTTAATAAAGAATAAAGAAATATGTCTCCCTTCATTCTTTGTTCCGATAATGCCTATAAGCTCTTGATTTTCCTCAAAAGCGCCATAGATGGTAAGTTCTTCCATCAATTGCTCATTATAAATAAAGCTTTTGAATGTTTCAAGACCATCCTCATTGAAATCAGCTTTCCCACATTCCGTAAAAACAGCCATAGAAAGAGCTACAGCATCGCTATATTCCGATTTATTCAGTCTTCTTATTTCCATAAACAGCATATTCAAGTATCCTTTACTGCAAAAGTAAAATAAAAATAACAATGTAAAATCAGACCTATAAGATTTCCATCCATTCTAAAAATCCAGAATTCAGGGCTTCTTATCCAATTTCCGTTCGAAAAGCCTGTACACACCCAAAATGGCAACCCCAAATGCTATAGCCCCGAATGTAAGAAGCATATTCATCAGACCGTCTGTCTGGAAAGAGAGTTTCAACAGGATTGTTGAAATAATAAAACCTGAGTTCCGGATAATCTTATGGAATTCTTCAGTCTGGTTAAACGACAATAACAGTAACATCACTTCAGTTAAAATCAACACAGTAAAGAAGGTATTGAAAAAGGTCTCATTCATCGACTTTATAAGATAGACAATATCGTGTATGGAAAAAGTGGCATCTTGCAAAAAGAATAAACTTTTTGCAAAAAGTATAACGAAAAAGACCATCAGGAGTAATGCCAATATCTTTTTTGCAACCACATATTTTTTCCGGGAGTCGTCTGTGCACAACTCCTCGTCCCCTCTAAAACTTCTATTGCCAGTCAATTTATAAAAACAGAAGATAAGCAGGCAAAAAATAATCAAACAAGCAAATGTAATGAGCAGATTTCCAATTTGAGCAGTGGTAAACACTTCATTACCCGTTGACAGATCTGCCAGGTCATGAAATATTTTACGTATCAGAATAAGTATTATTATTTCATATTGCTTCCCTAAATAGAATGTAATCGACTTGGGAAGATAATAAATCAAAGAATATATTTCATACAGCAATATAACAGAGAAAGGGGTATATATAGCAGTCAGCGGATTCAATAGCGCAATGTCATTGTCTCCATGATTGGGAATAAGACCGTATTTCACTAAACCTATTAATACAAGATGAAAAAGAAATGCGATAATCGCTATGATAAAAACAAGTTCTTCTACTTTTTTCCTTTTCTTTTCAGAAAAAAGGAATGGATATATACGGGTTATTTTCCTGATTGTCATCATCATATACACTTTATTATATTAACTAAAAAATAAATAAAATTGTTCCGGACGAAAAACGGAATATTCAATAACCTCCCAATTGAAGTACCCCCAATAATTCTCTCGAACTATTGAGGGTACTATCTATGTAATCTTTTTTCGAACCAAGACCAAATAAAATCAGATTACAATTCTAACACAAATCCTTATCATACAATAAAGTGAAACACTTATTGGCGGATACAACGTACAGGATAAGCACGTGCACGGGGATTTGCCGCCATTGCAATACTCTGATCAATATATACATTATAGGAATTATTACCTTCAGTCGTACAAGTCCAATAATACCCATACCCGGGTTTAATCTTACCACCATCATTATCCCACCGAAAACCAGTACAAGGTAAAACAAATTGCGGGAAACCTGTATTACTATCAACTTTAAGCAGTTGCCCCTCCTTTTTTACCTTACTTGCTGCCCATGCATCTATTTCACTTTTACTGGGAATGCGCCAACCATCAGGACACGGATTATTACTTCCACCGGTTGAAGTCCACAATGAAGTGTTATTGGTATTAAGCCAATTACCACCGCTCACACTATAAAAAATATTGTTATTAGGATTGGGATTACTTATCGGTCCTTTAGTTACAGTACAGCCAAAATTAGTTGCGTCTTTACGTCCCCACTGATAAAAATTACCAATGCCGTTTGTATCTGCTTCTCCATTCAATGCCACATGTTTGGCACCCACATTAACCGGAGCCCACCAATAATCTCCAATTTTCAGCGCAGAATAATAAGGACTGCCATCCCCTGCCGGATAAGAAAAATACGAAGCACCACGCCAAATTGTATATGCCCGGACCAATGTCGTACCATAATTCAAATGAACATCAGCCACATGGAGTTGATAGTCCTTATCGGTTCCGCTAGCAGGAGATACCACTATGTTGAAGGTATGCTTCCTGCGATTACCTACCAGTTCGGTTTTTATCAGATTTAAAGAGCTAAGCCAGCTATTGCCTCCATTTGTACTGTTACAGTATTTGCTATTATAAGTAGATGTAAGCGCCGGAGCCTTAAATATTGAATAAGCAACAAGCGTCAACGTCTTACCATTCGTACCCACACGAATACCATCCGATGTACTTTCATCAAAATTCGTTATCTCTTCTGTCCTAATGTCTTCACTGAAACTTACTGTTATTTCGGTTTTCAAGTTCTCCTTATCCTGGTTGTTACTGATTGTTATAATTTCATCACCAGGAAGGTCTGTCGGAAAATTAGCTTTACCGGGCACCAGTTTCAACTGGTAATTAAAAACTGTAGCTTCTGTTGTTGCCGTATGGGTTCCTGTTTCCTCAAAAGTCAACCAATCTGGACAGGTAAGAGTACTACCGCCAAGACAACGTCCGGTGACAGTGACAGAAGGTATCTCGTCATTAGCTTCAGCATGTAGAACCGGCGTTAACGAAGATGTTACAATTGGCGCTGTATATTTAGGCGTTACGATTAATGTCTCAGTAGTACCATCCACAACTCTCGTAAAATAAAGGACAGCACGGGGACAACGATCTTTGTCATAGCCTTCTTTCGGTGCTACTTTATATGTATGAACAGCGGAAGCCTTAGTCGTTGGCATCTTAGTAACTTCGAGCCAATCATATTGCTGTACGTCCGGTCCTCCTGCATATGAACGCGACAAATCCAAATCAGAACCGGACTCTATAATAAGATTAAAATAGTTTCCCGGTTTTAGCGAAAGACTTACTGTCCGTGCTTCCTTCACATATTCCACTTCTTTTTTAAACGCTTCCGGTATTTCCACTTTTATTGCAGAAATCTCGCCACCCGGTTGATATTCGTCAATACTGCCACCATCATCCCATTCAGCCACATCTAATGTAAAGTCTAAATGATATTCATCCGCTTTAGTAATACTTATCGTATAACGATGATTCGGGTTTATTTCAAGGAAAGAGGAGCTCCCTTGCGTTGCCTCTTGCTTGAATGGAATTTTATAGGAGACCTCTTTTTTCTCAGTTTCGTTTACCAGATAAGTCCCCGTCAATATCAGATAACCGCCATCTTCCACAGGGCTTGGGTAGCTATAAAAAGCAGAAACCTGTGTACCCATATTTGCATTATCGCCATTAAAAGCACGAGCCGGGTAGGTAATCAGCTCCCCCTCTTTTGCCTCTGCATCACCACAAACATGAATAGGGAAAAACGAAACACCTCTCCGTCCGTTAGCCATTGAAACAGATTCAATGTGAAAGCGGGAATCTTCTTCTTTATTGGACACATCAAAACGAGCCATTGTACGGGTTAGCTTAAGACCCGCTTGTATACGGGACGAAGTATTTAAGTCTGTAAGATCAATTGGGACAGTCTGTGCCCCCACCATCGATAAAGGTAAATTCAAAGCAGGAGATGACGATGTCAATAGAGGCGAATGATATTTCTGGAATTCCGCTTCAGAAGGTATTCCCTCTGAAAGGTTTCCTGTTACAAAGTCAAACTCAAGAGGCTGGTAATAAGCATCTTCCACTACATTTGCACCAATAGGATTCAATAGCATAGTTTGATTGGCTATACAATAAAGACGGACAAACAATCCTTTTTGCAATTCGAGTAAGGCTGTAGTCACAGCATTATCCGTACCGGATGTCAGATTCAGTTCTTTGGCTCCGGCAGGTAAAACAGAACCATCCTGCCTGTAAGCAAAACGCTCACGGAAAGTGTAAGTCCCGCTTTCTTCTTTTGAACCAAAAACATAAATATCTAATGTGGAGATTTCATTTTCCAACTCAGTCGCAATGGCTTTTGTCTCTGCCTTTGTTGCAGTCGCCGACATTTTCATCGAAAGCTTATTCTTAAAAGAGAGCAACACTTCACGACGGTTGTTTCCTTCCATCTCTTTTTCTGAGGAACGATCTATTTTATCTCCCTCTGTTGTACAAGAAGTAAATAATATGGTAAGCCAATATATAATACCTACCATTAATACTTTAGTTGGCTCTGTCCGTAGCTTTGTTTTCATTTCCGCTTATTTTAATTATACATTTGTCTGTTCTGATTTTCCCTATATTTGCTCCTTGAAAATCTTTATCAAAATGTGTTTAGTTCACCTAAGACTATGATTAAAAACACCATCTTTGATAAAAAAAACGATGGCTTGAAACTTTATGATTATCATAATAATTGACGGAAAAACAACATCAAATCGTATCATACTTATTGAAAATCAATATTTTATATTTACATTGTTATTGCATTTTATTTATATATTTGTCACGTTTTATACCATAGTTTTAGGTGAACTAAGTCAATATTTCCCGTATTTATTCGATTGTTTTTTCAAACAAAAGCAAAGAAAAAGGGAACTGCCTCACTATTGAAACAGTTCCCTCTGGAAAATCAAAAACACACAGAAAATCTATGTATCATTTACTTGTTAAGCGTTTCATAACCCGGATTTTGCTTCAAGTTCGGGTTTGCGGTTAAATCACGGTCACTAAACGGATAAATGTTGAAACGTTTGTCCAGATGAGATTTCCCTTCCAATGTACCACCTTTATATGCCCAAGCATAATCTTCCGTGAATTTGCCAAAACGAACCAGGTCAGAGCGACGTTGTCCTTCCCAATATAATTCACGCCCGCGTTCTGCAAGAATAAAATCAAGTGTCAAGTTTGCGGCTGATATATTTCCACTTTGATCGCCATAGGCACGTTCACGCAACTGGTTTACATAACCGACTGCTGTATTTATATCAGCTCCGGAAGCACCACGTACGGCACATTCTGCATATATCAGATATAAATCCGGTAAACGGAACAATGGGAAATCAGTATCAGGGTCCGGAGTAGGCGTAACGCCTGCTCCACCCCAACCGAGGTTGGTAAATTTATGGCAGAGGTAACCACTGTCCCAATCTTGCATTTTAGAAACAGGAGAACGTTTTCCGTTATTATCAAAAAAGATATAACGTTTGTCTTTTTTACGCTTACTGCCATGTTCATCCGTACCATCATCCGGGCTATCTTTAAATAAGTCAATCATCTGCTGAGTAGGCTTCAAACAAGTCCAGGATGATGTCAGTCCGAACCAGGTAGGATTTAAGTCACCACCAAAAGCAGCAGCAGTTACCATAATTGAACTACCAAAACTTTTTGCATTGACATGGTCGAAAGGTATTGCATAAATAATTTCGTTTTTATGAATACCGGTTAAATGGTTTTCACCACAGAACAAATCGGCATAGTGGCTTTCCAGTCCAAATCCGGCATCAATTACTTTCTTGGCATATTTGGCAGCCTCATCATACATGGCACGGCCGATATAAGTTTCGGCATTCAGATACATTTTGGCAAGTAATGTATTAATAACCGGCTTGGTCATACGTCCATAGGTCGCCATTGTTGGAGTTTCCGGCAAATTTCCGTTTTCAGACAAGTCCACCAGCTCTTTTACTATCTTATCAAATATCGCTTCAGTTCCTATTTGTGAAGGCTTCCATGATTTATCATCCGTAGGACTATCATCCCAAACGACCCCCGGGTTACGGTATAAGTCTATCAGATAGTAATAGTTCATGGCACGTATACCACGCACTTCATCCCTGAATTGTTTCAGGTTCGGAATGATTTCGTCATCCTTGGCATACACACTCAGAAACTCCTTACAATAGCGAATATTCAACATGGCACGCTGATAAAAGGTGTAGGAATAGGGCAATGTATAATTCCACCCAACTGTACATAATTCTACAATTCCCTCATCCGTCCAGTTCCAGATAGCTTCATCTGTAGGAAGTACCTGTAAGGAAATCAAACCTCGGAGGAAAACAAGTGCTCCCTGGTCCGATCCTTGTAAGTCAGGTTCCACACTTGCATCGGAAGAATTTCCTGATAAGCCGAAACCTGAATAAATTTTCGCCAGAAAAGACTGACAATCGGCTTCATTGTGGATAGAATTACTGGATTTATCCAGTTTTGGTTCCTGGTCTAAATCACCCAGGCAGGAGGTCATTCCCAAGCCACACAACAAAATGGCCCCCGATACTATGTATTTTTTAAAATTCATGGTCTTACTAATTAAAAGTTGATATTAACACCGAACAATACGGAGATAGGACGAGGATATACATTATTATCCACACCACCGTCTACTTCAGGGTCCAGCCCTTTATATTTCGTTATCACAATCGGATTTTGCACAGTAGCATAAAAACGTGCATTCCATTTCATTCCGAAGAATTTATCGAGCTGATAGCCCAATGTGATATTATCTATCTTCAGGAAAGAAGCATTTTGTATAAAATAATCAGATAAGCGTTGACGGGATTGGAAACCGGTCTGCAGTGCGGAAACAGGCTTATTGCTCAATGCAGAGTTTCCAAATACCTCATTCACCCCTAATGCCGCATTGGCTGCAATTGCATTATAATTATAATTACCTAAGCTGACACGTCCATTAAAACCTAAATCCCACTGTTTATAAGTAAATTTGGAATTAAAGCCCATCAAGACATCGGCTGTCGGTTTTTTATAATGATACAAATCTTTATCCGTAACTACATCACTTCCGCTATTGCTTTCGTATTTTCCTTCAATCGGAGCCCCGTTTTCATCATATACCTGTTTGTATACATAGAAAGTACCCGGAGCATAACCTACACTATGAATTTTCAGTCGTAAACCTCCATCCCCACCAGTGGAATCGAAACGTTTACCCGGAGAGTCCGAATTATCATTATAGGTAAGCTCTTTAATCTTCGTATTATTATAGGCAAGGTTAAAACCTAAATCCCATCTAAAATCCCGGGTAACTACCGGACGGGTATTAATGGAAACTTCAAAACCTTTATTTTCCAAAGAACCTATATTGGATACTACATATTCAGCAAAGTCCGTTCCGGCGGGCACATTCACTTCCGCATTAATCAAATCATTGGTCTTGCGGTAATATACATCCACAGCACCACTGATACGGTTGTTGAAAAAGCTGTAATCCACACCGGCATTATAGGTTGTGGTAGTTTCCCATTTCAAATTCGGATTGGATGCTGTCGGTGCCAGTACATTCACCCATCTTACATTTCCTGATGCATCATATATCGGGTACATCGCTCCTCCTTTGCCATTACGGTAGAATGATAAATACGGATAATCCCCTTGGTTAATATCCTGCTGACCGGTCTGTCCCCAACCTAAACGGAGTTTCAGTTCATCCAAACTCTTAAAATCTTTCAGGAAAGATTCTTCATTCATTTTCCATGCAAGAGCTACCGAAGGGAAAAGTCCCCAACGTTTATCTTTGGCAAAACGTGAAGACGCATCATCACGCAAAGTAAATGTAAGCAGATATTTATTCATCAACGAATAATTCAAACGACCATAGAAGGAAATCAGCAAATACTGGGTATCGGTCTGTTTAAACTCATTCATTTCTTTTGTATTCTGCCCGTAAGTTTCCGGACGACGTGACAAATAATAAGTCACATTATCTGATTTGGAACGGTAACTTTGATATGAATACCCTGCCATAATATCAAAATGGCTGGCGATAGATTCAAAATCCTTCGCATACTGCCCATAGAACTCCAATAACTTATTGTTGCGTGTGCTGTTATAGATACGGTTACTACCTGTAGCATCATCATCCGGCAAATAATTGGAAGGAGCATTCGGGTCGATATAAGCAGTTCCCGAACTGGAAGAATAGTCCATTCCTAAATTCAAATGCAGACGAAGATCCGGCAAGCCATGTACCTGATAGTCGAACTGGGCATTTCCTATAAACGATTTCACGGTTGAGCGGTCATCCTTCATTTGCAGCATGGAAACGGGATTGATTCCGGCAGAAGAAGCCTTTGTCCCGTCAGAAGTATAATCGTTGGTCCAGGTATAATAACCTCCGAATTTGCTGTCGTTCATTACCGGTTTTGTCGGATCGAAAGAGACAGCACTGCCGATAGCGCCTGTATCTGCAAAACGGTTTTTAATATATACACCTTTTGCATTCAGGTTTACTTTCAGATGGTCTTCAAAAAAGGTTGGAGTCAATGAAAGGCTTCCAGTATAACGCTGGAAATTAGATGTCTTCAAGATACCGTTCTGGCTGGTATAGCCAACTGAAACACGATAAGGCATAAAATCCTTCACAGAACCGAATGCACTGAGGGCATGGTCTGTAGAAACAGCCGTACGGAATATCTCATCCTGCCAGTCTGTGCTTACACCCGGATACAAATTCAATGCTTTCCGCATCGCATCTGTTGTGGTCGATGCATTATTGATATAATCGCGATACTCGTCTCCACTCATCACGTCCAGTTTATTACGCTTCGTACTTACCGAGACATTCCCGGAATAACTAATCTTTACCTTCCCGGATTTCCCCTTTTTGGTAGTAACAAGGATTACACCATTAGAAGCACGCGAACCGTAAATAGCTGTAGCCGAAGCATCTTTCAATACGGTAAACGATTCGATATCGGCCGGATTTATCGTACTCAACGGATTACTTAACCCATCGACAGCCTGATTGCTCATAGCCACTCCATCGATAACAACCAGCGGGTCATTACTTGCCGACAATGACGAGCCACCACGGATACGTATGGAAGAGCTTGCGCCCGGTTGGCCGGTTGAAGAAGCAACCGATACACCTGCAACCTTACCCATCAACATGTCCTGAGGACTCACTTGTATACCCCGGTTTTTTTCATCCGGTTTAATGGCTGCGACAGAACCTGTCGCATCATTTTTTTTCACTGTACCATAACCAATAACAACCACGTTGTCCAACACTTGGTAATCATCTTTTAATGTGATATTCATGGAAGCTGCCGCAGGCACTTCCTCCACTTTATATCCGATAAACGAAATAGTCAGTATTTCACCTTTAGAGGCTGTCAACACAAACTTGCCATCCAGGTCAGTGACCGTACCATTCGTGGTTCCTTTCACTATGACATTCGCGCCGGTAACCGGCTCTCCTGTCGCATCTTTCACAATACCATTCACCGTGATGCTTTTTTGGGCAAACACGAGAAGTGGCATACATAAAACAGCTAACAATAGCAGCAATCTACTTTTCATGTGTTTAAATTTAAGTATATATATAATAAGGGTTTAATCTACAAGCGAGACAATCCTTTCGTTTCGGCTTTACTTTTTACTTCTTTGATGCTGATTGCAAAACCGCCCCCGCTGGCAGCTTTGACGTTTAGTTTACTTTTATTTGTCAGGAGACCTTTACGGATCGTATAGGCTTGCGGATTATCTTTCCAGTCGGCGTCCTTGGCATCGGCGTATACTGTGGCTATATATTGTTTTCCCGGGTCAAGGAAATCAAAAACTAATCGTGCCGTATGCCCGTTTTCATCGGCAGTACAACCGACAAACCAATCATTACTTCCTTTTGCCTTACGGGCGATTGTGATATAATCACCCGGCTCTGCTTCAAGATAACGGGTTTCATCCCAATCAATAGCCACATCTTTGATGAACTGGAAGGCATCCATATGCTCTTCATAATGTTCCGGGACATCGGCGGCCATCTGAAGCGGGCTATACATCGTTACATATAAAGCCAACTGACGTGCCAGAGTGGAGCGTACCTGCGAAGTATTTTCCGGGTTCATTTTACTGCAATGTGTTTCAAAAATCCCAGGAGTATAATCCATCGGGCCACCAACCAGGCGGGTAAACGGCAAAATCGTAGTATGATCCACATTATTACCGCCAAAAGATTCATATTCGGTTCCGCGAGCCGATTCATTACCAATCAGATTCGGGTATGTGCGGCATAAACCGGTAGGGCGAACAGCTTCGTGGGCATTCACCATAATTTTATATTCGGCAGCTTTCTTTACGGCAAACAAGTAATGATTTACCAGCCACTGGCTATAGTGATATTCTCCGCGGGGAATTATGTTTCCTACATATCCGCTTTTTACAGAATTGTATCCATTATCTACCATAAACTGGTATGCTTTATCCATATGGCGTTCATAATTACGGACAGAAGCTGAAGTTTCATGATGCATCATCATCTTAATTCCTTTGCTGGCAGCATAACGGTGTATTTCTTCCACATCAAAATCAGGATAAGGAGTAACGAAATCGAACACATAATCCTTACTTTTGCCGAACCAATCTTCCCAACCTTCATTCCAGCCTTCCACCAGTACGGCATCAAATCCATGTCGCGCTGCAAAATCAATATAGCGTTTTACGTTGGCTGTATTAGCAGAATGACGTCCGTTCGGTTTGGTTTTAGAATAGTCGGTTTCACCCAGTTTTACACTGTTTAAATCGTCAGTATATGCCCAACTTCCTTTATTGGTAATCATATCCCACCAAATACCGATATACTTAACAGGTTTAATCCAGGAAACATCTTCCAGTTTACAAGGCTCATTCAGGTTCAGGGTAATACGGGACGCCAGAATATCACGCGCATCGTCGCTTACTATAACCGTTCTCCATGGAGACAGGCAAGGGGTTTGTAAATACCCCTTATCGCCTTTGGCATCAGGGGTCAACCAAGATTCAAAAACCATGTTTTTATCATCCAGATTCAAATGCATACAGGAATAATCGACCAGAGCTGCCTCATGCAAATGGATATAAAGCCCATCTTCCGATTTCATCATTAAAGGAGTCTGTACGCCTGTCATGGAAAATGGCGTTTGCGAAGAGTTGGGGGTAACCGCTTCTTTCATCAATCCCCGGATTTCGCTCAGCCGGGATGTTGTAGTACTATACTCCTGTGTATCATAGTCTCCGGGAAGCCAAAACGCTTTATGGTCGCCCGCCATTGCAAACTGTGTCTTTTCTTCTTTTACTACGAAATAGTTCAAGTTAGGTTGCTGTGGAAATTCATACCTGAAACCCAATCCATCGTTAAACAAGCGGAAACGGACCCGGATCGTACGGTCATTCAATGGCTGATCCAATGTCACGGCCAATTCATTATAATGATTGCGTATCTCTTTTTCTTCTCCCCAAACCGGTTTCCAGGTTTCATCAAAGGTCGATGTTTTCGTATCCTTTATCCGGAAGCCATTATACAAATTTGTCTTTTTATCCAGTGATGCCACATCTTTCCGTTGTTTAAATTCAAAATCAACTGCGGCATTCGCATCTTCTTTTTTCAATTCAAGTCCCAACCGACTGGGTTTGATAATCGCTTTTCCTTTATAGGTCAATTCATAAACCGGCGCTCCTTGTTCATTCAAATGAAAGTTCATTTCCAGATTTCCATCCGGTGATAATAACTGCTGTGCATAACTGAAAGCACAACTGCCTAATACGGCCATTAACAGGACTAATTTTCTTTTCATGGTGATTTATCGATTGTTATTTGTGATTAAAATTCCAGAATCAATACTTGACGTGGTTGCAAGGACAATGTATTTTTCAATGGAATAACTTTTCCACTCAATACATCTGTCGATTGTTCTTTAGGGAGAACTTCCTTATAAGAAACCAGATTCATTTCTTTTGCCTGACCGGTTCCATTCAGAATTACAGTTACGGATTTACCTCCATAATGTCTTTCGTAAACATAAATGCCATCCTGCGGTATGAAATGTTTAAAAGAACCTTTACTAATCACCTCGTTGCCGGCACGCCAATGAAGTAATTTCTTCATATAGTCATATGCTTCGTTTTCCAAGGTATTACGACCGGTTACAGTAAAAACATTCCGTTTGTCTCCTGCCCATCCACCCGGGAAATCCTCACGCAATGCACCATCCCCGTTTGCCTTATCACCTGCCATTAAGACTTCGGTTCCCGTATATATCTGAGGAATACCACGAACTGTCAGTAAAAATGCAATGGCTTGCTTATAACGGTCCAAGTTATTTTTAGGAGGTACTTTATAAAATCTGGAAGTGTCATGATTATCCAGAAATACCAGCAAATTCATCGGATTGGTATACACAATATCCTGTGATAAATAACCATATAAGCGAGCCAGCCCTTTATCCCATTGATTTGTTTCCTCGTCAAACGCCCATGACATGGCATCCCAAAGCGGGAAGTCCATAACCGTAGGCAAATAAGAATTACGGGGAGCAGCAATCTTACTGTCTTTCTGCCAGAAAGAGACTCCTACATTATTGCCAAGCCAAGTTTCACCCACAATATTGAAATCCGGATACTCGGCAGCTATCGCTTTACACCAGCGAGCCATCATATCAAAGTCAGCATAAGGATGCGTATCCTGACGGATTCCGTTAATTCCGGCATATTCAATCCACCAAATACTATTTTGAATCAAATAAGTAGCCAAATGCGGATTCCGTTGGTTTAAATCGGGCATAGACTCGGTAAACCAACCATCTATATTTTTTTTCTGATCATAGTCCGAATGATGAATATCGACCTGAGGCATTGTCTGGTAAGATGTCTGTACAAAATGTTCCTGATAATTAAACCAGTCATGAGAAGGCTTATCCTTGAAAAAGAAATGCTCGCTTCCACAGTGATTGAAAATCATATCCATTACTATTTTCAACCCTTTCTGATGAGCTTTATCTACCAACCTGCGAAAATCTTCATTTTCACCCAAGCGGGCATCCATCTGATAATAGTCTGTAATAGCATATCCATGATAAGAGCCGTGAGCCATATCATTTTTCTGGATAGGATTCAACCAGATTGCCGTTACTCCCAAATCACAGAAATAATCAAGATGGTTCTCTATTCCTGCCAAGTCTCCTCCATGGCGAGCCGACGGATTGTTCCGGTCCACACGATTTTCAAGCATACCGGATACGATATCATTGGCCGGATTACCATTTGAAAAACGATCCGGCATAATCAGGTACAGCACATCCTCCGGTCCAAAACCTTTTACCAGGGAGGCCTGTTCCTTACGTTGTTTTATTTCATAGGGAATTTTTGTTTGTTTGCCTGCTTTTGTCAGGAGGATATCAAACTGTTGAGACTTCATCCCTGCCAGATCCAAATATAATAAGAGGTAATTCGGATTATCCAACCGGACTATTTGTTTAATGCGGATATCGGGAGAAGACAATTGCACATCTTCGGTTGCAATATCATCACCATATAATAATATTTGCAATTCCGGATTCTTCATGCCAGCCCACCAAAAAGCGGGTTCTACTTTCTTTATTTTCGCCTCAACAATAAATGGAAGACAAAGAACAAGGCACATTAAAACTACTCTAAAAAGACATTTCATGGTAAATTCAGATTTTAAAATTCTTAACATCGCAAAAATAAAGAACCGGGATACCCCAAATTTGGATAAGAATAAAAATCAAAATATATTAAAGCGAATTCAATCTAATATACAATACTTTACCTGTCTATATAAAGAGAAAAAATCAAAGTCTGTTACAAAGTAATTTTAGTTTATATGTTTATGATAAAAACTCTGTAAGCGTAAAATAATATTATTATATTTGTCAAAATATCAATTAAGAAAAAGTACGATGAAAACGCTATGCTATATTTTACTATCCCTGCTTTTCCCGGTAAACATTCTTTTTGCTATGCCATCTCTCAATCCGGAAAATGCGGCTTTACTACGCGAATTGGACAAGGTCATCAGCCAGAAACCTGTTTATCATGCCCGGAAACAAAAAGAAATCGACAGCCTGGAAAAACGGTTCGTCACTTCACTTTCTTTTGAACAACGGGATGAACTATATAAATCACTCTATAAAACCTATCTGCATTTCCAGGCTGATTCTGCCTTACAGTATCTTTTCCAAAGAGAAAGATTACTTGAAAGATATCCCTCCACCGAATCTGCAAATGACTTACAAATTTCCAAAGCTGAAGTATTCGGAATTATGGGGCTTTATATTGAAGCATTCAAACAACTGGAAAATATAAATCCCCACGAACTCGATTCCGCCTCTTTACTGTACTATTATTATACAGGACGTACATATTACGGCTGGCTGGCTGACTACACAAACACAAAAGAGAAAAAACAATACGAAGCCATCACCAATACGTATCGGGATTCCATTTTAGGATTGGCAAAAGGTCCCGACTATAACATTGTTCTGGCCGATAAATTAATAGTGAACGGACAACCGGACAGCGCCATCGTTATTTCAGAAAAGGAACTCAAAAACCCTACAAGCTGTGTCAACCGTTCTTACCTGTATTATAATATGTCGCTTGCCTATGAACAGAAAGGAGATACCGACAATGAAATCAAATATTTGGCGCTAACAGCCACAAATGATTTAAAAATGCCGGTTCGCGAATATATCTCCCTACAAAAACTGGCACTTCTGATGTATAAATTAGGGGATATAGACCGTGCTTACAAATATTTAAGTTGTGCCCTGGAGGATGCGGTAGCCTGCAATGCACGCCTCCGTTCTATTGAAGTAACCGAATTTTTCCCTATTATTGACAAGGCATACAAATTAAAACAACAGAAAGAACGCAATATAATTCGTATTTCCCTGCTAATAGTCAGCATACTTACTTTGCTTTTACTCATTTCAATATTTTATCTGCAACGGCAAATGAAAAAGCTTTCTGCCGTACGGAAAAAGTTAAGTTTAACAAACTCCCAATTACAATACACCAATCAGGAACTAAACCAAACAAGTAAGATAAAAGAAGAATATATTGCTCTCTATCTCAGCCAATGTATTGTTTATCTTGATAAGCTGGAAGCCTACAGGCGTTCGCTTGCCAGATTAGCAATGGCTTCCAAAACAGAAGAATTGTTTAAAACAATCAAGTCCGGTCAGTTTATAAGCGAAGAACGGAAAAACTTCTATAATGAATTTGATAAATCATTCATACGCCTTTTTCCCCATTTCATCGAATCTTTTAATAAGCTGATGACCCCGGAAGGACAAATATTGCCCAAATCCGGAGAGATACTAACAACCGAACTGCGTATATTCGCCCTAATCCGTCTGGGTATTAATAATGCAGCCAGCATTGCACATTTTTTGGGGTGCTCACTGGCTACTGTATATTCCTATCGCAGTAAAGTAAAAAGTAAAGCAATCGATAAAGATAACTTTGAAGAATTAGTCGCTTCAATCTAATGTTCAGATTTCAACCGGACGGACAGAAAAACTTTGTTTTTTCAATTCCTGCCGTTGTTGTGGAAATTTTGCAGGACGCAAAATCAATGCATCAGCATAAATAGGAGAATATTCCGTACAACTCCAATAACGCCCTTCGAATTTCCTCTCCATCAAACAGCCATTGATATGGGAACAATAACCGGCAAGAGGGAAAAATACCGGAACTCCATCATCCGAAAACAAAGTATGCCAACGGTCGGAGGCATAACGAAAAGCGTAATTCTGGTAGCAAAACAAACCGGATAATTCCAAAGCAGAAGGAACACGCCATCCTTTTGGACAGGGATCGGAATCGTCATTGCGTACAGGGTGCTCATTGGTATTCCTGTTCCATTCCGAAGCCGGAAGAGCCGGCACATCTTCCCAATTGGTATCCGTATGCCCAAAACGAAAAAGTCCCCCGTCTATTCCTTGCTCTTTTGCGGACAATCCCAAAGGAATGGCATTACAAGTAAGCACATTTTTCCTTTTCAAATTACGGTCTAACCATCGACGTCCGTTTATTACCACATAGCCCCCCTGATAAACAAAAATATCATGCACCTGCCCCATTTCTGTAACCAGACTAATAATCATATGCCTGGCTGCATAAAGACCATTCCACAGTGTCCCCTGGTCATTCGGATGAACGACTACTGTAAACCAAGCATTATAAGGCTCTCCTTCCGGTTCGGTTTTTCCTATCTCAACCCAATCAGCCGGGGTATACATGATTTTCCAGTTAATATTACAACGAACATGAATCGTATATGTTTTCACCGGGTCTTCCCGGGTATAGGAAAGGGGAGTTTCTATAGCTTCCCTGCCACGGCTACACGGATCAAATGCCGGATATTCTATATAATAAGTAAAGACGATTCCCTGATTTATAACGATAGAACGTTCTGTATTAAAAGGATAAGTTCCGCATTCAAGTGTTACAACAGCCGTTCTTACTGATACATTGGCTGGCTTTGGCAAGGTTCTGATACATAAATCATAAGATCCGCGCATACGTACTCCTGCAGCGGGAACAACCTCACACCAGGTTCCTTCATCACTTGTACACAGCGTTTTTATTTTCCATTCATCGCATTTATTGTCCGGCGTAACATGCGGATAAGCAGTAGCACTATTTTCCCCGGATTGTATATACAAATCCTTAGACAAATTCAATTCCGGATAATACCCCAATTCACTTTGAACAATTACAAGTGTTGATTCCAATATATTTTCACTACTTAAAAGACGGATATGGATTTCTGTTCTTCGTACTGCATCAGTAAAATTCGTAGACATACGGACTAATAACTCTCCTGAATTTACTTTTTCAACATTCAGCCAGGAAGAATCGGATACATTAAGTATTTCCCAAGATGAAGAAGAGCAATGTACCTGTATAGACCGCTCTTTAGCCATACAATCAGTCCGTATATGGCTTTCGGGCACATGTAAAAAAGGCTGGACAAATGCAACAGGAACGGATTCAGGAACAGAAAAAGATGTTTTTCCTGCATCAGATGGCTTCGAACGGTAACAACCGACCAATTTCCACACCAAAACAAGGAAAACAATCCCTGCTGATAACAACAAAATAGATAAAGTCAGCTCGTCCATATATCAATATATAAGTTACAAGCCTTCAATAATAAAATAGAAAAAACAAATTCATATAAGTAAATTACCCCTTTTTCCATCTCCCCTACATTTTATTCCAACTATCAAATTTTGTAAAGGACCGGTATTTCAAAGTCCCGTGCTGACAAATATAACATAATTATTGTATTATTTGACAAGCGCAGGACCTTTTATTAACTGTATATCAAATAGATATAAGCTGAAAATATATGAAAATTATATTATTTCCCGGAATAAAAAATTTATTGTTTTATCTAAAAATATTGTTCTCACCTATATTCCGAACCTCCTCCCAGAGCACGGAAAAGAGTTATGACACTTTGTATCTCCTCAAAACAAGACGAGTAATAATTCATTTGGGCACTCAATAACATTTGCCGCGCAGACAAGACCTCCAGGTAATTTAAATTCCCGTATTTCATCCGCAAACGGATATTTTCCAATGCAATATCCAGAGCTTCGACCTGCTTACCGCTCAAATCTATCTGAATACGGGAACTTTGCCATTGCGTAACCGCATTATTCACTTCCGCACCAGCATCATATAAGGTCTGCTGGAATGTCAGCAATGCCTCTTCCTGCTGTGCTTTGGCTATTTTCAGATTTGCAATATTGGCTCCTCTATTAAACAAAGGCTGTACAATTCCTCCCACAGCCTGAAAAAGCCAGGCTCCCGGATTTGAAATCACGCCGCCATTCGTATTGGTCCATCCGGCAGTACCTCCAAGCGTAATCGTCGGATAAAAAGCGGAATAAGCCTGATTTGTTGTATAAAGGGCCCCTTTCAACAAAGCCTCAGCCATCCGGACATCCGGACGGTATTTCAATAAATCCAGCGGAATCCCTACCAACAATGTATCTGGAAAGGACTGTGTATCCAAGTTGCCCCGCTCTATCATTGAAGGGGCATGTCCTAATAGAGCAGAAAGATTATTCTCCACTTCTTTCACTTGTTGTCCGAGTCTAACTACCTCCGACTGTACCGATAAATAATTCGCTTCCGATTGCCGGATAGCAGTCTCATCCGCCCTTCCTGTCTTTTTCAGGACTTCCAGAACATGAATATAATCTTTCCAGTTCGTTTCGGTTTCGCGAGCCACATCAAGCTGTTTATCAAGAGTCAGCAACAAATAGTAACTGTCAGCTATATTCGCTATCAGACCACACCGTACAGCCTGTCTATAGGCCTCACTCTGCTCCAGGTTTGCACTTGCTTTTCGCTTGGCATTTGTCAGTTTACCGAAAATATCGATTTCCCAACTTGCCGTAGCTGCAAGCTGATAACTCTTCTGCAACGGTTCCCCTTTATAGCTATATAATCCTCCTTCCGGTGCCAGATTCACCGAAGGCAGATAAGCCAGACGTGCCGATGTCAGCAAAGCTTTCGACTCATCTATTTTCAGCCGGGCAATCCGCAAGTCTGTATTATTGACAAGCCCGCTATCGATCAGAGCCTGCAGTTTAGGGTCTGTAAACAGATCCCTCCAATCCATTCTGCCGATAGAAAGGGTATCGGTTACTTGCAATTCTTTTCCATACAAATCATCCGTTTTTACATCCGGACGTTTGTAGGTTTTATAAATATTACAACTGCTTAAAGTTGCAATCATTATGAATATCGGAATATATAATTTCATATAATTATGCAGGTTAAACATTTACACACTCTCTGTCATATCTACATCGCGAAGCTCTTCCTTTATATTTTGCCCCTTTTTACGCCCTTTGAGACGTTCATTTATATTCATGAATACGACAAACAAGAGCGGAGCGAGCAATACCCCCAATACAATTCCGGAGAAAAGGCCGGCAACCATTGTCAAACCAATCACAAAGTTTCCGACTGCCGACATTCCTGTCACAAACATCATAGGAAGCGCCCCTAAAAAGGCCGTAAGCGAAGTCATCAAAATAGGACGCAACCTGGATTTTGCAGCCAGCACAGCAGCCTGGGCAATAGAATGCCCTTCTTCCCTCAGCTGCATACCAAACTCTACAATCAAAATAGAGTTCTTTGCTATCAGACCGATAAGAATCAACATGGCGACCTGTACAAATATATTATTATCTATTCCGGTTATGTGTATTCCGGCCAATACCCCCACTAATGTTGTAGGTACGGACAATAATACTGGCAAAGGCATAATGAAACTTTCATACAATCCGGACAAAATCAAATAAATAAGGACTATACTTAATATAAATACCAATGCGGTACTGCCTCCTGTTTTAATCTGTTCGCGAACCATACCCTGCCATTCAAAAGAATAATTGTTGGGTATCTCCTGATCATATACTTCTTCCACAATCGGAATCATATCTCCCGTGCTGACTCCGGTTTTAGGAATGATATTGATATTTATACTATTGAACATATTAAAGCGGGTGATACTAACCGCTCCCTGGCGTTCGTCAAGATGCACAAAATTGGAAATCGGAATGGACTCTCCCTTATTACTGATTACATGGATAAAATTCAACGCTTCAAGATTCCGGCGGCTTTCGATATCTCCTTGTAATACCACTTTCAGATTCTTTCCGAACAAAGAAAAGTCCGAAGTCTGTAAACTACCCCAATATACTTGCAAAGCAGAAGAAATAGCATCGATACTGACACCGGCTAATTTCGCCTTCTCAAAATCAATCAAAAGTTCATACTGAGGATAATCCACATGGAAAGTATGATAAATCTCATCCACCTCCGGACGTTCTGCCAGTTTCTTAATAAAATCATCCGCTACCTCACTGAATTTCTGCAAATCCCCTTCCGCCGTACGGTCCTGCAAAACCAATTCCACTCCGCCTTTTTCCCCAAAACCCGGAAGAGCCGGTTTTTTTACCGTAATGAAAGTTGCATCCGTTATCTCCTCTGTCAACCGCTCGTTTATCATATATCCGATTTCCCATATCGAGCCTGCCCCATTCCTTTCTTTATAAGGTTTCAAAGACACAACCACGACTCCGGTAGAGGAACTTGTACTTGCATTCAGCAAATCATACCCGCAGACCGTAGCACTTTCTCTGATAAAATCGTAGGTTCTTACAATGCTGTCCGCCTTCGCCACCACTTCCTCCGTTTTTGTCAGAGAAGTAGCTGAAGGCATTACGATATTAACCATCAGGAAACTATCATCTTCATCAGGTATAAATCCGGTTGAGGTTTTTGAAAAAACCAATACTATCCCGAGTATCATTGCAAAAAAGACAAGCAACGATTTCTTGAAATTCCTCAAGATATACACAACCACCTTCAGATACTTATTCGTCAAATATCCGAAATGAATATCAAAAGCTATCCGGAACCGATGTTCCAAACGGTCATACCATTTCCCTCCTACATCATCCGGACTCCTTAGTAATAAAGCCGAAAGAGCCGGACATAAAATCAAAGCACAAACCCCGGAAATTACAATTGCCGTGATAATGGTAAATGCAAACTGTTGGTAAAAACCACCAACACTGCCCTCGATGAATGCTACCGGAGCAAATACAGCCACCATAACCAAAGTCGTAGAAATAACCGCCCCGGTAATTTCCGTCATCGCCTTCTGTGTAGCCAGCAAGGGAGTATTCGTTCCTTTTTTGGTTAGTGCCTGGTTGACCGCCTCGACGACGACGACCGCGTCGTCTACCACCAGCCCGACGCAGAGCACCAAGCCGAACAGTGTCAACAGGTTTATCGAGAAGCCGGCAAAGTGCATTCCGAGAAAGGCTCCGATAATAGAAACCGGGATAGACACCCCGATAATCAATGTAGAACGCCAGTCCTGCAAGAAAAAGAATACAATGAAAAATACCAGGACAAGCGCTTCGATCAGCGTAGACTTTACCTGGTGTATAGAAGCATCCAATGATGCTTTACTACTAAAAAGGGTAACGAACCGCATGGAAGGCGGTAATTTACTCTGCTCTTCCTTAAACAGTTCCTGAATCTTTATCTGGATGTCATTGGCATTCGAACCCGAAGTCTGATATACCATAAAACAAACCCCGCTATGGTTGTTTACCTTTGCAGAAGAGGTATACAGTAACGCCCCCAATTCTATTTTTGCAATATCCCTGAGATAGACCAGTCCTCCTTTACCATCTTCACGGATAATGATACCTCCGTATTCTTCCGGCGTTGTATACTTTCCTTTGTAGATAACGTTATACTGGAAATTTTCATCACTGTTTTCTCCCAATATCCCCGGAGCAATTTCGATATTCTGTTCCTTAATAGCCTTGTCCACTTCTTCTACCGTAATTCCATAAGCAGTCAACCGCTCAGGCTGCAGCCAGACACGCATGGAATAATCCTTAATACCAAACAACTCTACCTTACTTACTCCCTGGATACGTTTCAGTGCAGGGACTACATTGATTGTAAGATAATTCTGCAAGTAAATTTCATCGTATTTCTCATCTGTCGATTCCAAGCCGGCGGTCATAATCTGGCTTTTCTGTTCCTTATTGGTAGTAATACCCGCTCTAATCACAGCTTCCGGAAGGCGGGAGGTAACAGTAGCCACCCTGTTCTGTACATTCACGGCGGCAATATCAGGATTCGTTCCTACTTCGAAAAACACATTTATATTCAGCGACCCGTCATTACCAACAGACGAAGTCATATAGGTCATATTCTCGGCACCGTTGATTGCTTCTTCCAAAATCGGAGCAATGGAACGGGATACAATTTCGGCATTCGCCCCTGGATATGTAGTATAAACCGAAATACAGGGTTGTGCAATATCAGGATACAACGTTATGGGTAAACGTTGAAGGCTGACGGAACCTAAAATCAGAAATACTAATGCTATGACAATCGCCAGAACCGGGCGGGTAATAAATTTTTTAAACATGTCCGTTCCTTTATTATTTTTCCATAATTGGTTTAATCACCTCGTTCTCGGTTACCCGGTCCAGACCGGACACCAAAACTCTGTCACCTATGCTCAGTCCGTCAGTGACAATATAATTATCCGCATTATAATCCATTACGTCTATCACTGTTGCTTTTAAAGCATCCGAAGCATCCAATTTATAAACGACATACTTATTCTGTCGTTTGAAGATTGCTTTTTTGGGAACAGTGAGGCGCGTTCCTTTAAGCATCGGAATTTCCACCATGCCGGTAGTACCGGAACGGAGTATCTGGTCCTCATTAGGGAAAATGGCACGTATCCTAAGATTACCTTGCCTTTTCTCGAACAAGCCATTTACGGCATTGATTTTACCTTTATGAGGATACGGACGGTTATTGGATGTTTTCAACGTTATGGGAGTTCCTATCTCCAGCAAACCATTCTCCATAAAATCCATATATTCTCTTTCCGATAAGAAGAAGAACGTATAGATGTTCCGGATATCCGACAACTGTGTGAGGGGCACTGCGCTTTCCGGAGTGATACGTCCACCAATCCTGTATTCTATTTTACCGACCACACCGTCTGATGCCGCTGTGATAACGGTATATTCCAATTCGGTTTTTGCTTCATCCAAAGCAGAAACCGCCTGTTCATATTCCGCTTTCGAAAGTGCATAATCCGCTTCAATCGTTGTTTTCTGCGTTTCTGAAATCACATTGTTCCGAAAGAGTTCCTGCGCATTCGTAAACTCGATTTCAGCTTTTTGCAATTTTGCAGCGGCAACCTTACTTAAGGCTTCAGCCTGATTATAACGTTGTTTGTAAATACGGTCGTCTATCTTGAAAAGAGGCGTATTTTTAGAGACTTGTTCTCCCTCATCCACATAAATCTTATCCAGATAGCCTGTTACCATCGAACGCACTTCGATATCATTTTGTCCCTCAATCGTAACTGGAAAATTTTTATACACTACTACTTCTCTTTCCTGAATACCATGTACCGGTAGTTCTTGCCTTGCTTCTTCCGTTTGATTTTTATTACTGCTACAACTTATCATACAAAATAGAGCAATGCCCGGTAATACTTTTTGCAACATATTCTTATTGTTTTCGTTTGATACGGGTTATTACTAAAATTTCTTCACTTTTCAATCGGGTCAATTATCGTGGTAAAAGTATAACAGATATTACGGGTTAATAGTTGTATTCTATCCGAAGCGTAAAAAAAAGACTCTGAAAGGTATAAGGTGTCTTCTAAAGTTTTTTCCAGATTTCAAGGATACGTCATTTATCCATCCAAGCTTTGAATAACGGAGCCTTTTCACGACTCACCAGAACTTCAAGATCCGGATGCTGCTTTATATGCAATTTTAACTTTGAATTAAAATAATTACCAACTCTATCCACACTGTCAATATGAACTATGAACTGACGGTTTGCCCTGAAAAATAATTCAGGATCGAGTTGTTTTTCCAATTCCTCCAAGGTATAAGGTACAGCCTCGGTAGTCCCATCTGTTAATACCAGCTTTGTAATTTTCAGTTCGGAATAAATATAGAAGATTTCATCCACCTTGATAATTTTGTAACCATCCCTATAAGGCAACAGAAAACGGCAGCGGTATTTGAACTGCGTACGTTCCATATACTGTATCAAACGGGATAAATCATTATCAGAAGTCTTATTCCCTGAAAATTCTTTTACCCGTTTAAGTGCATTTTCCAATTCTTCCTTTACTACCGGCTTTAACAAATAATCAAAACTATTGTATTTAAAAGCCTGAATGGCATATTCATCGTAGGCTGTGGTAAATATAACGGGAACAGAAACATTAACCTCTTTAAATATTTCAAAGCTAAGTCCGTCCGACAATCTTACATCTGCCAATATCAAACTGACATCCGTATTTTCCCTGAAATATTCTATACTGTCCACGACACTTGTCGTATGTCCGACTATTTTATATTCCGGGCTCAATTCTCCAAGTATCCGCATGAGGCGGTTTGCATTACGTTGTTCATCTTCAATAATCAGTATATTCATAATTAGTCCAAGTTAAAAGTTCAGTGTAAAATGGGCAAACTCACCCTGTAATATTTTTCTGTTTCCTCTATAATCGGCTCCATATCGGATAAAATGGAATAACGTTCCATAATATTCTTATGCCCGAGATGGGTGGAGTGTATTTTCGTGCTCATCTTACTCAACCTGTTTTCCACTACAACCGAATGATGTTCTTTCCTGATAGAAATGACAAGCGGATTTGCCGGAGAAGCCACATTGTGTTTAATGGCATTCTCTACCAGCAACTGTAAAACGGCAGGAGGCAGATTTCCATTACAACTCCTTAACTCATCGTCTATCGTCACCCTTACCAGATTTTCATACCTTATTTTTAAAAGATATATATAAGCATCCAAAAAATGCAACTCCTCAACTACACTTATTAAAGTTCGGTCCAGGTTCTGGATAATATAACGATACACCTTAGACAGATTTTCCAGAAAGGACACCGCTATTTTTTTATCTTCTTCAATCAATTCCGAAAGAATGCTGAAGTTATTAAACATAAAATGGGGATCTATCTGTAATTTCAGAGAGATAAGCTGGGCATGCGCTGCACGTTCTTTCTCTTTCAGAACTTTCCATTCCAATTCTTCCCGCTTCTTTTCCAGATAAACAAGATGCTCTATATAAAAGACACTCGCATAAACGCTTGTCACAAAAGTAGAAATGATGCCAAACAGATATAACCGTTGAAACTTAAACACAAGATTGGGTTCCGCATCCAATAATATACTTATCAGATAGGCGAACAAAAATACGGTTATATTATTCAGGACAAACAACAAAACATTATGTATCAGCAAGCTACGATAAGGCTTATTGATATTGGTAAAGTTCCGGAATATAAACCGGCTGTAACCCAGAGAGAGTTCGGAAAACAGAAAAGAAAACAGTAACGATGATAAAACCTCAAACAAAAAAGATACGGAATGTAGATATTCCGGTGTATAAGCATCAAGTTCCGACCTGTTTGTAAGGAATGTCAGGACATACAAGATAAAACATATTACCGGAGGCAATATTAACCTATACCTTATTTTATCCAATTTATTTTTTATCTCCATATCGACACATTACTATGCTATACTCTTCTGCCTCTGGTAAAATTAGGATTAATACCCGATACGTTTATTTGTAAATATACCGAAATGGGAGAATCTACTGCTCAAACAACAAAAACGACGACTAATCCGCACTCATACCCGCTTGCCAGGGTTGGAGAACAAATCCTAATTCAACAGCATTGCTTTCTTTCACAATCGTTGCAAACTGGGAAATCATTGTTCCTACTTGAGCATATTTCTCAGGTAAAAGCACAACGACTTTCGACAGAAGTTCCGTATACGGAAGCATCATCTCCTTATTTACATATACTTTAGGCAGTCCGCTTTGCAAGTCGATAATCAAAGGAAATGCACTCATAAGCATCGCTAATATATTATCTACGGAACCGCCGGTACTCTTTGTTTGCAAAAGGGAATTAATGATAAGGTTTCCGATAGCCTCGACATTCGGAGCTATATAGATTTTATTCCCGGACATATTGTATACTGCCATTCCTTTTGGAGAAGTAACAAAAGGAGCCCCGGACATTGTGGGGCTATAAGACACCAGCACATTCCCGTCTTCCTCCAAAGTCATATTTTGCACAATCAGCGGAAGCATCCCTCCTATTGTAGTCTTCACCAATCCGGCAAACAAGGCAGGAGGTATCTGTTTTGCTTCCGGATAACCGAATACCACATATTCTTTATCCGTATCCAAAGTGAACAGCATCGAATTTATACCCCATTTTCCAACCAAAGGAACGATTATCTGCATAGCCACATCCAAGGTCAGCTTATCTCCCGATATTGTTCCATCCAATGTCAGTTTACGATATGTATTCGCATCGGTTCCGGTCAATTTATCTCCGCTGCGGGAGACGGTAACAACTGCTTCAGGCTCTCCGGGAATCACATTTTTCAATGTCAGGGTATTTTCTGTAAGAACCGCTTCATTACCGATAAGGGGTACACCACTCACTGTAACAACGAAATTATTAGCTTGATAGGTGATAGGATAATTATATTCCTCATCCTTATTGCATGCAGTCAATACGGATAACCCCATTACAAACACACAAATGAAATAAACCAGCCCTTTTTTCATCTTGATCTCGTTTTTCGTTTTCGTATCGCAACTACGAGGCTTAGTACCTCTCAGCCTTAATTCTCAGAATTAAAAATATATGTTTAAAACAAATATAATGGATATATGTTTTATAAAGTCCTATTTCTTATACCCCGGATTCTGCACTAATTTAGGATTCAAGTCTATTTCTCTTTGCGGAATCGGATAAAGTTGTTCATATTCCTGAATCTTCAACTCAGAGACTGCTAACCCCAACCGTTTCAGCAATGTAAAATAGCCATAATCCATTCCTATGATATTTTTCCACAATGAAGCGATTTCCTCTGGAATATTATCTACTGTTTCCGGTAACGCAGGCATGCCAATAGACTGTTTAACCTTATTGATAACCTCTATTGCTTCCGCTTTCTGGCCTATACAGCATAATGCTTCTGCATAATTTAGCAAAACGCCTGTATATCTATAAATTGGGTGCAATACTCCATCCGGATTTATTTGATTAAAGAATGGAACATTGGCTACATTTTCTCTTTGAAAGCTAAAAATGATTTCAAGATTTGCCTTATCCTGATAAATAGAAGGACTTTTCCCGCAAAGTGTATATTTGCTACCTGTGTCCACTATCTTTTTTAAATAGGTAACAGCTCCATTATAATCCTTTCTTTCAAGGGCAATGGTCCCCATAAGTGCATTGGCAAAATCTTTAGTTGGCACTAATTGACTAAAATCAACATCCTCTTTTAAATCGCTGATTGAAGAATCCAAGTCCGACAGCAGTTGTACCAAAATAGTTTCTTCAGGAGTTCTTGGCACCAATAGATTATTATTGTCAAGCATTGTTTTTGTTACAAACGGAACACCTCCCCAATGTTGAACCATATCCAGATAAACAAAAGCACGAAGTGTTTTGGCTGCTGCTACATATGGTTTCACATCAAAAGAGAAGTTTGTTTTTGTCTCTTGTTCTATAATCACATTAAACATGCGAATTGCTTTATAAGAGGCAACCCAAGCCTCATAAATCTCATCGGCATCTGGTTTGAAATTCAATCCGGTATTATTAATTTCCCCACAACGGACAGCATCCATGACTATCATACGTTGAGAATAATCAAAAGCAGAGAAGTAACCGCCAGCTAACATATTTGCAAAATCTGTTTCATGCTGAAAAACTTCTTCCGAAGCTACCTGATCACTCGGCTTCTCTTCCAGTCCGCCATTTTCTATCGTTTCATCTTTTTCGTCCAGCACTCCGTCTCCATTGCCATCGATAAATTTACGAATATTGCTAACTGTAATTTCCGAACCCTGCTCTTTATAATATTTCTGCACGTTTTCCATTACATCCACTGCATCCACATTCTTTCCCGCTTCACGGATATTATTCAGCAAAGCGACATCGGTTATAGTACCTCCGGCAGCAAAATCATTACTCAGTTTAGAGGCAAATTCTGAAAATTCGGCTTCTTTCTTATCATACAACACGATAGAAGATATTGCAAGAAGAACTGCTGCATTCTCATTACCATCCGTCAAACTGATATTCTCAGGGCTTTCTATTTCCTTAGCAATATAAAATACTTTCAACAGTTCCTTCTCAGCCTGTTTCTTTGCTTCTGAAAAACTTTTTCCTTCAGCTACCAAGGCTTTTACACGCTTATATTCCAAGTGAGTCAGGATATTTACATTAACCTTTTCCTTACTTGATAAATCTGTAATTGCATTCAATGTAATCTGTGAGTCGGATTTATCGCCCTCTATCTCATTATAAAAATAGCCGCTGATTTCCAGTTCGACATACTGGCTGGATAAACTCATTTTAGGAAATGAGAAATTACCTTTATCATTGATAGTCTCTGTTTTAAAATTCTTTCCTGTTTGTTCCAGATTTTCATCCAGTTCATAAAGCGTAACTTTAGAACCGGTAAGAAACGGACCCTTCTCAATAGAGCCGTTCACATTGCTCTTTTCTAATTTGGTTCCACCCCCTTTTTCTTCTTCTTTCGAGCAACCCCATAGTAAAGAGATTGTTAACAACACAATGAATGTGTTCCAAATTGTTTTTTTCATTCTCTCGATTATTTAAGTCGTATTATTTGTTCTCTTTAACCAGATATATTCTGTTTCATCCTCAGAAACACAAAAGTAGTTTAAAATTCTTTACTGCTTGATGAAACAAAAACAAAATTCATGCTTATCTTTGAAACATCATGACTGCCTATTTTCTCAAATAGATACCCAATCTCTTTTTTTTGTATTCCTTACAAAATCTGTTTTCGAGGTGGCCAAAAATATTAATGACGCCCTCGAGAATATTAATGACGTCCTCGAAAATATTCTCGACCACCTCAAAAACAAATTTCCAAAGCTTCTATTCGAAAAAAGTACGGGGCCTAATTTTCTTTTCTTCATAGCGAAAAAATATTTTCCTTTCCTGAAAATCTGAACCATTTGTATCCATTGATTTTATTTACGTAAAGCAAATTCACTAATACCCGGAAAACCACAAGAAGAATAACAGGTGAGAATAAAACCAGAAAACTGTCATTCTGAAAGTTTATCTGCAGGTTTTATTGTTAGTAAAGGTAGCTAAGCCTTTATTTTTAACAGACTTCGGATAAATATATGATAAAATATCAAAAACAGTTTGTATATTTAGCCACTAAATAAACAAGCAAAACAATATCCTGGTGTCTAACTGTTCGATTACTCCCAAATCTATCAAGAATTTGAGTAGCGTATATATACTCATTTTCCTGGGACTTCTTTTCTTCTTTACTGGATGCAAATCCGATAAAGGGCTGACTGATAACGGCAATACGATTATCCACATACTCTATACAAACGATTCCCATGGAAGAGTTTTTACAGATGATAAAAACACAGCTATTGCCGGAATGGATTATATCGCAGCAATAAAGAAAAACATGCCCGGAGCTTTGCTTGTCGATATCGGAGATACTTTTCACGGACTGCCTGTTGCCAACCACTTCAAAGGGGAAAGCATTGTCGAGTTAATGAATAAAGCGAATTACGATATTATGGTCCCCGGAAACCATGATTTCAATTATGGCTTGCCCCAACTGGCAAAACTGGCATCCAAAGCGAAATTCAATATCCTTGCAGCAAATATCTCATGGCAGGCAAATGATAGCTTGCTATTTCCAGCCACAGTTATAAAGCAGATAAACGGAATCCCCGTCGGTTTCTTCGGGCTTACCACGACTGCTACTCCCAGCAGTACCGGAGAGAAAAATGTTGACGGATTAGATTTTAAATCCTATACGGAACCTGCTGGAAAAGCAATTAAAGATTTACGCCGGCAAGGAGCACGCATCATTATCTGCCTGGCTCATGTAGGAAGAAAAGAGACACAACAGTTAGCTAAAGAATTAGGCAATGATATTCAAATCATCATCGATGGACACGACCATATCTCGACAACGGAACAGATCGGAAACGTATTGATTACAAGTTCCGGCTGCTACGAAGCAAATATCGGCCTGATAACAATCGAATATGACAAACAAGCCCATAAAATGAACCGTGCGACAAGCTCGCTGATTACAGCAGAACAGGCACACCGGAGTGGAAAACGTGATAAAAAGACAAGCCGTCTGTTAGAAAATTATATGGCAACAGTCAACCGGATATTCGGGGAGGTCATAGGTTATTCACAGGTTTTATTACAAGCAACCAGAGGAACTGAAGAAACTCCGGGTATACGTAACTCCGAACAGCCTATCGGTAACTTACTGGCAGATGCATTACGCAAACAGGCAAAAACGGATTTGGCTATTTTCAACAGTGGAAACATCAAAAGTAGCCTTTCCATCGGAAATATTACCCGGGCAAATATCAATGCAATGTGCCCGCATGAAAATTATCTGGTGATAAAAGAGATAAACGGAAAATTACTTAAAAAGATTCTGGAACAAAGCGTCCGTACAGCACCGGAACCTTCCGGAGGATTCGAACAAATATCCGGGTTCTCTTTCACATACAATCCCTCTAATCCTGAAGACAGCAAAGTTACCCAAATCCGTATAGGAAACCGATCAATTGATATGGATAACGAAACAATACGCTATACACTCGCCGTCAATAACTTCACTGCAGATGGCGGTGATGGTTTTACAATGCTTAAAGAGGCACAAACACTGAAAGAAGGAGAAGCTCTGGAAGCGGTAGTTGCTGACTATATAAAAAGTATCAGCCCGCTTACGACTTCCAATACCGGAACAGATAACAGAATACAAACCATCAAATAGAAAAGAGATATGAACAAACTTTTTATCCTTACAATCACCTTTGCCGCTTACTGCTGTAATCTTGCGGCACAAGAAATCGAATACTCCGAACCAGTCAACAATCCGGAAAGCTGTACCAGTATCATGGTAGGTAAGAAAGCTTCGGCAGACGGTTCCGTTATGACCAGCCACACCTGTGACGGTAACTACCGTACCTGGATGGAAATTGTCCCCGCCGCCCAATACGAGCGGGACACGACAGTTGCTATTTTTAAAGGCCGTATGCATACCGAATACCCTTCCGACCGTACCCGGATGGAACAGACTGGTACGATTCCTGAAGCCCGTTCTACTTACCAGTTCCTTAATACCGCTTATCCCTGCCTGAATGAAAAACAGTTGGGTATTGGCGAAACAACGATTTCCGGACGTCGTGAAATGGTAAACAAGAAAGGTATGTTCATGATTGAAGAACTTGAAAAGATAGCCCTACAACGTTGTTCTACCGCTCGAGAAGCAATTCAACTCATCGGAAGCCTGGTAGCAAAATACGGTTATGGCGACTCCGGCGAATGTCTTACGATTGCCGACCCGAATGAAGTATGGCATTTCGAAGTATTCGGTGAAGGACCGGATAAAATCGGCGGTGTATGGGCAGCAGTCCGTATTCCGGACGACCACATAGGAGTTTCAGCCAATATCTCACGTATCTCTACGCTGGATCTAAAAGATAAAGATAATTATATGGCTTCCGAAAATGTGTTTTCCGTAGCTAAGAAAATGGGATTTTGGGACGGTAAAGAACCGTTTAAATTCTGGAAAGCATATAGTGGCGGTAATTATTTCGGTGAAAAGAAGGCATTCAGCCTACGTGAATATTTTATTCTGAACAGTCTTGCCCCTTCTCTGAAACTGTCTTATGATGCAGAAGAATTGCCTATCAGTGTAAAACCGGACAAACCGGTTGCTGCTGCCGATGTAATGGCTTTGTTGCGCCAGACGTATGACGGAACAGAATGGAGTACGGTTAAGAACCTGAAAGTTACTGTCAAGAATAAAAATAAAGAAGAAGAAACGATTACCAGCCCGGCCGCCAATCCCTGGATGGGTTCGGATATGATAAATATGCTGAATAGTGTAAAAACAGGAACCGTAGCGCGTAACCGTCTGGTTGCCGTTCCCCAATGCGCTTACTCGCATGTTATCCAGTTAAGAAGCTGGTTGCCGGATGCTGTAGGCGGTATTGCTTGGATTTCATTCGATAATCCGGGAGAAAGCCCGCGTATTCCCATCTTCTCCGGTACAACATCCCTACCCACAAGTTTCGGTATCTGCGGTCAGCTCCGCCACCGGGAGGATGCAGCTGTCTGGGCTTTCCGCCGTGCAAATAAACTGGCCACCGTACGCTGGGGACTTACCAAAGACAAAATAAACAACTCTATCCTTCATTTCGAAGACAAAGGGTTCTCTGAACTTCCATTTATCGAAAGCCGCTATAAAGACTTACAAAATCAGAAAGGGGAAGAAGCCGCACGTGCTTACCTGACCGGTTATACGACTGACTTTGCCGCTGCCGCCATGTATCGCTGGCAGGATATGGCCGACGAGTTCTGGAAAATGTTTGCAAGAGGATTTTAAACCAATCATTAAAGCCAATACAAATGAAATCACTTATCTCTAAATCATTCATTCTTTCTTGTGCACTAGCTTGCTCCGTATCCGGCGCATTCGCACAAGGGTATCAGTTCACAGAAGTTGTAAGCGTTCCTGCAACTCCGGTAAAGAACCAGGCTTCAACCGGCACATGCTGGTGTTTCGCCACCACCTCTTTCATGGAATCCGAACTGCTGCGTATGGGAAAAGGGACTTACGACCTTTCCGAAATGTTTATCGTACGTCAGAAATACATGAACCAGTTGCAGGATAACTACCTTCGTGGAGGAGATGGTAATATCGGGCAGGGCAGCCTTTCCCATACTTTCATGAACGCATACCGCCAGGTGGGTATCGTTCCGGAAGAAGTTTATACGGGTATCAATTACGACTCCGACAAGCACAACCACAGCGAACTGGTTAGATACATACATGCAATTGCCGATGTAGCTGTTAAAACAAGACATCGCAGCCCGGAATATTATAAATTAATCGATAACCTATTCGATACGTATTTGGGCAAACTACCGGAAAAGTTCACTTATAAAGGAAAAGAATATACGCCGAAAAGCTTTGCGGCATCCCTGGGATTGAATATGGACGACTATATCGAGTTGACCAGCTTCACTCATCATCCGTATTATCAGAAATTCGATGTGGAAGTTCCTGACAACTGGGAACATGCTTTGATGTATAACCTTCCGTTGGATGAAATGATGGAAACAGTGGATTACGCCCTGAATAACGGTTATTCCGTATGCTGGGACGGTGATGTAAGCGAAAAAGGTTTTTCTTTCAAAAACGGCGTTGCCATCAATCCGGAGGTAAAGAAAGTAGAAGATTTATCAAATACCGACCGTGCCCGTTTTGAAAAACTGGATGAAAAAGGCCGTTTGGAAGAAGTCTTCAAATTCGAACAACCGTATCCTGAAATTAATGTAACCCCAGAAGTCCGCCAGACTGGTTTCGAAGCCTTCGTTACTACCGACGATCATCTGATGCACCTCACTGGCATCACGAAAGACCAGAACGGTACAAAATATTATATCACCAAGAACTCATGGGGTACAGACCGTAATAAATTCGGAGGTTACCTGAACATGTCCGAAAGCTATGTCCGTGCCAAAACTATTTTTATAATGGTTCATAAAGATGCGATACCGAAAGCTATCAAAGCTAAATTAGGATTATAAAAAAATAAGAGGGAGCATGTCTAAAGTCAATAAATCAGCTTGATTTTAAACATGCTCCCTCTCTTTTACTGCCGGGACTCAATCTCTATTATTATCTTGTACATATATAACTCGATATAATCAGATAACATCCCTGTCAAACAATACGGTATATTTATCATAGCAAAGCCCTTTTTCTAAACTTTAATTTCCTCATACAAAATGAGATATCATTTACTTCAACATTTTCCGGCTCTCCACATCAGCCAAAACATGCATCTGTTGTATAGCGATTTGGTTCAGCTTTATCAACCTTTCCCGTTGCGGAAGCCCCTCATTAATAAAAACTGCATTAATATTCTCCATATTTGACAGGCTGATTAATTCGTTTATCGTTGCGTAATCGCGGATATTACCTTTGAGATTAGGATTAGCTTCTCGCCATTCCTTTGCTGTCATTCCGAATAATGCCATATTCAACACATCCGCCTCGTTGGCATAAATAATTGAAGTTTGTCTTGCAGTAAGTTCGGCAGGAATTAAATTATGCTTAATGGCATCTGTATGAATATGGTAATTAATCTTCGCCAGTTCTCGCTTTGCCGACCAACCGAGCGATTTTTGTTCCTCATTTTTCAGTCGCTTGAACTCTGTAACAAGATACAGTTCAAACTCTGCTGAAATCCATGCTGCAAATTTGAAAGCAATATCTGAATGGGCATATGTCCCGCCGCCATAACGTCCGGATTTCGAAGTCATCCCGACAGCATTTGTTTCACTAATCCATTTTTGGGGAGACATCCAGAAATGAGGCTTTGCCGACTCGTTTTTAAACCCCTCATAAATGTGGGGTTTAAAATTCGGGTTATTCAACATTTCCCACAAACCAATATACTCAATCGTGCTGTAAGTCCTTAGCCACAAACTGATTATTTGTGAAGGATTCTCTATATCCCGAATTTTTGCAATATCGGTCAGTGAGATATAATCCTCCTGATCTTTCTTATAAAAAACTATTTCTGTATTCTTTACCGTTATTTTTTCCATACTCCAGTTTTGATTTTCAACAAAGATATAAATTTCTACTATTCTGATAATAAGGGATTCAGATTACATCTTAAGAAGAGACAGACTCCATGTCTTTAACTTATCTTCTATGCTTTTGCGAAACTCCATATATTATTCTATTATCCAAGGATTCATATAAGAAAATAAATTCCTGCAGGAACAGAATTAGGGTAAATAACGAATAAAAACGGAACAAAATTAGGGTAAATCTGATTCTGTTCCGTTTCTTTCAGCACTAACTAACTCCATGGGAGCGTAATTATGCTCATTGTTACTACTTCTATTTAAACAAGCTCTTTATTGCTTCTGCACTTACCTCCTGAATAGGATTAAAGGCATCACTTTTCATATAATGCAATAAACTATTGACAAGCTGACGGGCTTCAGGACGTTTATCTGCATCTGTGAGCAAATCCGCACCACACATTAAGAGTTTGCCGTTGCCTACTTTCATCTCTACTATCATACCGAAAGAGCGGGCTGTAAACCAGTCGTCAATAATACGTACAACAGGTTGTACATTCATTCCCAATTTTTTCAATGGAATAGCATTACAATGCGACATAGCATCCTGCCACTGATAATCGCTATGGTAAGCCGTAGGGAACAGAGATAAAGCCGGATGATTCGGATTACACAATATGCCAAGGGTATGGGGCGGCTGATTGCTTGTCCACAATGTATTCCAGAAAATAGAAGAAAAACCGACTACAACAGAATCTTTCCCTTCATTCCGCAATGTCCCGAATTCCGGTGTTAAAAGGACTTTTCCTCCCTTATCCAGTAAATCAAGTGCGTCTTTATCCAAACGAGAAACAACTTTTACATCTGCCGGTTCTTCCTTTCGATTCGGATATACCCAAATATGCCATTTATTGGTATAATTATCAAGCGATACTTCAAGTGTAAAACAGGTGGGTGTTTCTACTTCTATTTTCTGGCGGATATCACCTATCTTCGTCAAGGTTCCGGTTGGAATTACAGGCGATTCGAAAGAACCGGAACGATACAATGTGCCATCCTGAGTCGTAAGTTTCCAGGAAGTACGGGCATTGGAAAGATTGAATGCCGAATATTGAGCTATTTCAATAGCAGCTTCCAATGTTTCACCACTATTCAATATAAAACGTTCCATCCGTGCCAAAGGTACAATATCATTGCAAAATTCACTAAACTCCCGGGACGTTACATAGCCCTTGGAACGCCAGAAAGGATTAAGGACACCAACAAGAGCTGTTCCCTGTCCGGGGAAATCATGCAAATCGAGCAACTGGAATCCTCCGAAGCCCTTCGTCCGCAGGGCAGCTTCTATATCAGCCTTATAACAGAGGGTCTGTAACTTACCCGAAGCCAACAAGAAACTATCTGCCAGGGATAATAAACCACTTTCACGCAAACGGTCTTCAAATATGTCGAAGTTCTTTGCTTTCAGAACACCGGTATACTGACTCCGTTCTTTAAGATCAGGATAGACACACCATTGACCGATTTCATGACTGATAACCGGGTGCGTCTTAGAGATTCTGGAAGTCCAATCATACCCACTCCCCGGTTTTGTGCTATTTATAATGCTGTTGATACCTTCTCCCCAACCCTGAAGACGCGGAGCCGGATTAGCATAATAACAATGCCAGTCATTTTCCGGAATAGCAGGCCAGCCGGCTGCTGTTGTACAGAGGAAACGTCTGTCTTTCGCTTTCCAATGATTCACAAAATCCGTCAGGTATTTCTGATGTCCTTCTCCTCCCGGTTCATTCCCATAAGAGAAGAGACAGAAAGAAGGATGATTGGCATATTCCTGCACGATACGTTCGCTTTCATCCATGATAAACCGGTCGATCGGTTTGCCACTGCCTATTTGTGCCCAGGCACCACATTCCACATACAGATAAAAACCAAGTCGGTCTGCGACATTAAAAGCAGCTTCAGGCGGACACCAGGAGTGGAAACGCAAATGGTTCAACCCATGTGCCCGGCAAGTTTCCATGATACGCTCCCATTCGGCTTCGTCTATCGGAGGAAATCCGGTTTCAGGAAAAATACAGCATTCCAACGTTCCACGGAAAAATACAGGGCGACCATTTATGGTAATTTGGGTTCCTTTCGTAGACAGTTCACGCATTCCGAACTGTTCAACTTTTTCATCTTTGCCCGATTTCGTATCCAATTGGACCTTAAGCGTATACAAGTAAGGAGCAAACTCATCCCACAAACGTGGGTTATCTCCCATTTCATACGAAACTTGAATCGTATTCTTTCCTTTCTTCAGTTCACAGTTCTGCGTAACTGCCGGAAGGGTTTGGGAAATGTCCGACCTAAGATTTGCTTGCAGGTTTACTATTCCTTTAAGCGTTTTTTTATCCGCATTTTCAATCTGTATTTCTGCCAGGATTTTCTTTTCCTTTACAGCAGGCACGATACGTACGGAAGAAATATATGCCTTGGGGTGAGCTTCCAACACAATTCGTCCAATCACTCCATTCCAGTTGCTCTGGGTATTATCGGATACACTATGTGCATCCGGTCCGGGATTAATCTCTTTCACCCGGTTATCAACCCGAAGAGTAAAGGTATGTTCACCGGGCGCTAAAGAAGAAAGCATATACCGATGCGGAGTAGATAACGAGTTTTCAGAGCCGATCAACTTACCATCTACCCAGAGGGTTGTTTCCCAGTGACAACGTTCCATGGAAAGCAGGATTTCTTTAGATTTCCAATCTGCCGGGACAACGACTTTCTTTTGATACCAGGCTGCCCCGGTATAATATTTATCAGGAGATAACCAAAACACAACTTTCGTATCTTTAGGGTCACGGTATTTTGCATATTCCGGCCCCTCATACCAGGCACGGTTCCACATCGAACCGGTCCAGGGAGTATGAACTGTAACAGGGTCCCCTTTGCCATTCGTATTCATTGATCCGGGGAGTGTTACTTCATCCTTCAGATCACTGTCGTACCATTTCCCGGAGACGCCTTTATCCCTGGGATCTTCTTTAAATTGCCAGGTTCCGCTTAATGACAGACTTTCATTCTGTGCGAAAAGCCCGGACAAGTTAAACAACAAAAATGCAAGTAATATGACTCTGTTCATTACTGTATATTTTAAATTATATATCACAACGCTTTCCTATGAAAATAGAATCTTCATCCGTTTATTTTACAAGCAAGTTCTTTATCAATTCAGGAGTTACTTCCTTTTGCGGATTGAATTGAGAAGATGCCATATATTCCAAGAGACTTTGTTTAAATTGAGCAGCAGATAATCTGTTATCCAAATCCGTATCCAAGTCGATACTGCAAACCATCAAATTACCTTTACCCATTTTACCTTCAAAGAGTACTCCCAGCTTCCTGTTCTTAAACCAGTCATCAATTACATAAACCAAAGGCCTGAAATCGTGTGGGAAATCATCCATTACCATAGCATTACAACTTACGGCAAGTTCCTTCCATTGGAAATCCGAATAGCCGTCATTCGGGAACGATGCAAAAACAGCATGAGCTGGGTCACATAAAAATCCCAAAGTATGGGGAGGCACATTGTAAGTCCATGCCGTATTCCAGAAAATAGGAGTAAATGCGACTCTGATATCTCCTCCCTTTTTCGGGGCAATCTTTCCATAAGAAAGGAATAAAACATTTTCGCCCTGATTCAGTTTATCCATTGCGGCCTTATCTAATTCATGTGTAATATAAGGCTTCTTTTGTATTTCTTTCTTTTCGGAAGGATATACCCAGACATGCCAGCTATTTGCCACCTTTGTATTTTCCACATTCACCTTCAAGGTCAATTGGGTCGGTTCGGAGAAAGTATTCAATGGATATTCGATACTGCCAACCTCTATTACATTGCCGATAGGAAGATCACGTTTAAAAGAACCGGATTTGACGACTTTACCCTCTTTTGTTTCAATATTCCACAAAACATTCGCCCCCTTCACCGGTTTTTCTCCGAAATGGGCAAACTCAATATCGGCCTTAAACTGCTCATTATTTTTCCATATAAGTTTAGACATTCTTGCCAAAGGGACCGTTTGATTACAAAACTGGCTGTATTCTTTATCATCTACATATCCTTTGCTTTCCCAGAAAGGATTCAATACACCGACCAAGGCAGTTCCCTGGCCCGGAAAATCATGCAAATCCAAAAGCTGGAATCCGGCAAACCCCGGAGTACGCAAAGCAGCTTCTATATCCATTTTATAACATAGTGTCTGCAAACGGCCGGAAGCATACAAGAATTTATCCGCCATATCTCCCAAACCTTTTTCATTCAAGGTTTCTTTGAAAATCTCAAAATTCTTGGCTTTCAAAACGCCTGTGTATTTATCTATCTCTTTAAAATCAGGATATACACACCACTGCCCCACTTCATGGCTCACAACCGGCAGGTTTTCCAGAATGCGATCTCTGAAATCGTAGTTTGTACGGGGGACATAAACATTCAGAATATTTTCTATACGACCGATTCCTCCTATACGGGGTTTATCCGTATTATAGTAATCACCATCCGGTATCAGAGGCCATCCGCCAGAACTTGTATACAAACGTCTGCCACCATCATGTTTTTTCCAATAAACGACCAGATCATTTAAATAATTTACCTGATTATTACCTGACGGTTCATTTCCGTATGCCAACATACAGAAAGAAGGATGATTGCCGTACTCTTTCAGGATACGATCACTTTCTTCTTTAATCCATTTGTCCTGCTTGTTCCCGTCACCTACGGAAGTCCATCCGCCACACTCTACCTGAAGGTATACCCCCATACTGTCTGCTACATGGAATGCGGCAGCCGGAGGACACCAGGAATGGAAGCGGACATGATTCAAACCGTAACTTTTACATGTAGCATATATTTTAGCCCAATAGGCATTATCCATTGCCGGATAACCGGTTTTCGGAAAAATACAACATTCCAATGTTCCGCGAAGGAATATAGGACGACCGTTCATGTCAAAACGGGTACCGTTTACTTTAAGCTCGCGGAATCCGAAATTTATATCTTTCTCGCAAACCCCATCCTGAGAAGACAAAGCCGCATGCAAACGGTAAACATTCGGAGTAAATTCAGACCATAATTTAACATCGTCATTCCATTCGATCGTTGTTTCTATAAAATCCCCGATATTCGGCTCAACATCTATTTCTTTCTTTAGTATCGGACGCCCTTCAAAAAGGACATTCAAAGCCAAACGGGAACCTTCGGGTTTTCCATCCAGATAAACCTTTACGTTAGCCTTCCTTGCCTTTGCATCAGGATATACCTGTATATGATCAATGGCTAAAGCAGGGAGCGCTTTCATATTAATCTCACCTATAACTCCATTCCAATTTGTCTGAGTATGGTCGGAAACACTATGGGCATTCGAGCCGACATCTATATGTACACGATTGTCGACTCTTAAAGACAATACATGTTTGCCAGGAGTTAAAGTACTTACCAAATATCTGTGAGGAACCTGAAGCGCATCCTGATGACCTATTTCTTTGCCATCGATATACAAAGATGTTTCCCAGTGAGTTCGTTCAAATTCAAATAAAATACGCTTGCCACTCCATGATTCCGGTATCTCGATTTCCCTTTGGTACCAGGCAACGCCCGTATAATATTTATCCGGGTTCAACCAAAACGGAACTTTCACATTACCCGGTTCACGATATTTAGCATACTCATCTGCTGTATACCACGATTTATCCACTACAGCACCGGTCCATTGGGTATGAGTACCGATATCCTCCCCTTTTCCCTGTTCCTGCAAAGACCCTGGCAACCGGACTTTATCCGAAAGTTCTTTCTGCTGCCATTGCTCCTTAACCCCGATATTATCGGGGTCAAGTGCAAAATTCCACTCTCCAGCCAAAGAAAGCTCGGATGGAGAATCAGTACAAGAAACTAATGCCAATAGCGTAGATACTATCAGATAAGATACAGCTTTTATATTCTTCTTTTTCATATAACTTATTTAAGATTCGCAATGTACACACATTCATTACCTTACATTGTCGGACCCTGATTAGGCACTAACGGCCAACCCGGATTCTGATAGATAGGTGAATTTGAAATGTCTTCACCTACAGAAGTAATCATGAAATGCTGTATGGCAATCGGTGCAAGGTAATGAGCCATGCTCCATTTATATCCATTTAAGACTAATGATTTCGAATTAATTTCATAAGGACGAAGATAAGAACTTAGTGACGGCGCCGAAACATTCGCAGCCGGGTCATTCAGCCCGTAAACCAATAATGTTCCGCCTTCCGGCTTATCGTACCATGATTGCATCGGTCCCCACAATTTAAAGCCTTCAATATGATAAGGCGTCGTTACCAGTTGATCCATAGATCTCCAACGTTTCAAATCCATATAGCGGAAACCTTCAGCCATCAATTCACTGGAACGTTCTCTACGGATATTATATAAAACCGGATCAATCAACTGACCTGCAGAATAAGCACTCCAATCAAATTTAGCTTCTTCACTCATATCGGTAGCTGCTATTGTTTTATTATAATCGTCATCTACAAATGCACGGTTTCTAAGCTGTTTCCAATAGCCGTTTGCCACATTATCAATCGTTCCTGTCTTCTCATAACAAGCCTCCATATAATTCAAATAAGCCTCTGCCGCACGGAAAGTGATACTTCCGGTATATCCTAAAAAGTTGCCACAATGTTTGCCATCGTAATTCAACCCCTTCCTTAACGCATATCCTGTACCATACTGCCAACCTGCACTCCCGTTTGTAATATCCGGAACAGGTTCTATTTTTGTACCATGTGTATTTTCAGGAGAATCATACAGTATATTTGTTTGTCCGGGTTCTTTCAAAAATAACCACAGTCTGCCGTCTCTATTTTCCCTGACTTTCGATATTTCGTCATCGCCGGCATAGGTTGAAGATGAATTATAGATAGGTAATCCGTTTTTCATCAAAAATGTATTCACCATTCCCCGTGTAGGACCAACTCCATCATTACCTAACTGGGACTGCTGCACCACTCCATGCGTTAATCCTAATCCCTTGCTGTATTGTCTCCATAACAGCACTTCACTGTAACCGGACATATCTTCCGCTCCAAACATATCAAAATAAGGATTTGTCGGATCTGCCAGAGTTTGCTGTAAGATACCATTGTTATCGACCAATGGAATATTATCGGCAACTTGTTTTGCAGACTCCATTGCTAATGAAAGGAAATAATCTATTTCTTTATCTATATCACCCAAAGGATATTGATATCCTGCATTATAATCTTTGTTTTTTCCGGGCCATCCTTCTCCATTAGGAACAAAAGCTGTATTTTTAAAATATTTCAACCATGTACCTTCAAACAAAGCAACTCTGGATTTTACCAATAATGCACAGTTCTTAGAAATACGGTTTTTCTTATCATCCGGTTTATCTTTCAATAAAAGAGCCGCAGAATCCAAATCCGAGATAATAAACCGTGCCACTTCGTTTCTGGGAGAACGTTTACTTGCCTCTACCAATGGTCCCATTTCATCGGGAAGAGTCGTTTTAACAATAGGGAAATCCCCAAATTCCTGAAGTTTCTTAAAATATTCATAGGCTCTCAGGAAATACATTTCTCCTATGTATTGCTTGATATTCGTTTCATCGCCTTCCATTTCTCCTGCTTCCCATTTCGATACTACGTTTTGGATAAAATAGTTGCAGTTATAAATCATATCAAAACTCCAGCTGCCTCCGGATTGAGCCACTTTCCACTGTCCCGGAACATACCGGTTATCATAGTTCTTATGTGCCTGCTTATCCGTATGCATATCCATACCATATATTCCATATCCTGTACTGGAATTGGAATGGGATGGTAATATTGTGGAATACAAATTATTCGCATATGAAGCTAATTGTGACTCTTCCGTCAAATAGTTTTCAGGAGTAACCATAGTCAGAGGCTCTCTGTCCAAGTAATCATTACAGGCAAAGAATGTTCCAACCATCAATATGCCCAATATCTTTTCCAATATTTTTGTCGTTTTCATGCTATTTTAATTAAAAAGTAAGACTTAACCCAACTGATAATGTTTTAGAAAGAGGATAAACACTTCCATTCCATCCTCCATCGATAGTTTCAGGATCAAATGTTCCAAACATCTTAGTGCCAGTCCATAAATTTTCGCCGGAAACATATACTCTTAATTTGGACACGAGAAATTTCTTCGTAATCAATTCTGGTAAAGTATACCCCAATTGTATATTTTTCAAACGAATGTAAGCTGCATTCTGTAAATAACGGGATTGTGTCTGCTGATTCTTTGAAGTACCAAAAACCGGTCGTGGGAAATAAGAATCCAGATTCTGTCCCAACAGATGTTCAGAATCATCTCTAAAATAATCCAGATGAGGAACCATACAGGTTGATTCCCAAATAGAAGATGCTGCCCCCCAGAAATAATAACTATTCTGGAAATAATCTCTCTTCATCACTCCCTGGAAGAAAGCACGGAAATCAAAACCTTTATAATCCAGATTCAAATCCAAACCGAATAAATATCGAGGCGTATTATTGCCTATGACAACCAAATCTCCATGATCGCTTTCGGTATTAGCCCCATTATCAATCTTTCCATCTCCATTCAAGTCTGCATACATGATATCACCGGCTCCCCAACGGTTACCAATCGCATCTTGTCCTCCATTAGGTAATGAAGCCAGATGAGCATCCATTTCTTCCTGGGTTTTCGCAATACCAATTGTTTCATATCCCCATATTTCACCCAGCTTCATACCGGTTCTATATACAGCCTTATCCTTAGCGGGGTTCACTTCTGTATTTAGAGAACCTGTTTCATTCGGATAACGAGTAATTTCCGTTTGAGAGTCAGACAACATGAATTTAACTCCATAGCCCAAACCACATTTAAGCCGGTCATTCCAGCCGATAGACAATTCCCATCCATAGGTTCTCAAGTCCGTATTATTTGTTTGAGGAACGGCTGTTCCCAAAATAACAGGTAATTCCGGAGCCGGGCCAACCATATCGAGTGTTTTTCTGGAATAAACATCCACCGAACCATTCAAGCGGTTATTCAGCGCACCAAAGTCCAAACCGACATTCCATGTTTTTACACGTTCCCATGTCATTGTAGAACTAACCAAGCCCGGAGCAGCCGATGTATTAGGCTTTAACCCATTCATCAACCAATCGCCATTGGAAGCCTTAACTGTCATAGCCTGGTAAGTCGGATACCAACTGTCTGTATTCTGGTTACCTAATTCACCATATGACCCTCTAAACTTAAACGTACTTACATACTCTTCCAGATTAGACCAGAATCCTTCCCTGGCAACATTCCATCCAAGTGAAAATGAAGGGAACCAACTCCAACGATTATCTGCTCTGAAACGTGAAGTTCCATCGTAACGCAAATTGACTTCAGCCAAATATTTTCCCTGATAGTCGTAATTGATACGTCCGAAGAAACCAGCTGTAGCCCAATGATCGGAAGCACCGCTTACAGTAGGAACCACTTCTTTTCCATAAACATCCAGACCGGTTGTTAAATCGACTTCCGGCAAAGACGGGATGATAATACCTTCACGCTGAAGTGCGAACGTTTTCCTTTTCATCAGTTCCGACTGGAATCCGACCATACCTTTGAAGTTATGTCCGGAATCCAATGACTTCGTATATTCCGTATATGCACTAAAATTAGTATAGTTTTCTTTTGCATGTTCTTCATGCACATGCGAGTTATTATTATACGGATAAGGCTTACCTTCCACATCATGGTTATAGGTCTTTTGTATTTCCCAGTGGGTATTTGCATTCTTTATCCTGTAATTGAAATCCACGAAGGTTTTCCAACCTTTAATCGGTTCCAATACCACTTGTGCCTGTTGGTACAAATAATCCGTCTGATATTTACCATGACCACCGTCCCGCAAATTCAAAGCAGGAGACGGAGCTGCATATAAATATCCATTCGGATCGTACAACGGAAGAGACGGCCATCCCTGACGGCCTAAAGACTGGAAGAAATCATCCCGGAGAAAAGAAGGACGCATCAGATCTTCCCGGATAAAACGATTACTATAATTCAATTGGGCCCAATCGGTTATTTTCACATTAATCTTAGCTGTTGCCGTATATCTGTCATAAGTATCCTGATCCAGTTTCATCATTCCGTTCTGATCCAGATAGTTCATGGACAAATAATAATTAACAGCTTCATTTCCACCGTTCAGGCTAAAGTTATGTTCTTGGGAAAAAACCCAATTCCGATAAACTGCATTATACCAATCCACATTATCATTACCGTAAAGATAACCGTCTCCCCACATATTTGGGTTATTCGGGTTAACCGGTACAGATGTTGTCAGTTTACCACTCTGATAATCTTTAATTCTTTGCAGTTGGTCTTCTCCGAACTGAGGTGCATTTCCTCCATTGATACAACCATCATTAAAATACGTTGCGAAAGTGTAGGAATCAGCCATTTGAGGTAACAATACCGGATCGCTCCATCGGAAACTATTGTTATAATTTACCGTAGGTTTCCCTACTCTTCCCTTTTTAGTCGTCACCAAAATTACTCCAAAAGGAGCACGGGAACCATAAATAGAAGAAGCAGCTGCATCCTTCAATACCGAAATATTCTCTATATCCTGAGGATTTATAGCATCAATATCACCCTCCATTCCATCAATCAAAATAAGCGGACTGCCACTCGAACCTTTACCGATTGTCGCAGTACCACGGATATTCATGCTTGCACGTTTTTCCAAGCCCCCCATATTCTGGGAAATCTGCAAACCCGGCACCATACCTTGCAAAGCCTGGGCAGCAGTCATTACAGGACGCGACTCCAACGCCTTTGCATCTGCAACACCTACAGAACCTGTTAAATTGACTTTTTTCTGAGTACCGAAACCTACTACTACTACTTCATCCAGATTTTGCGTATCTGCAACCAACTTAACATTCAACTCTCTTTGTCCTGTAATTTTTATTTCTTGTGAAATCATTCCGATAAAAGAAACCACCAATGTCTCCCCTTGACTTACATCCAAGGTAAACTGACCGTTTACATCGGTAATCGTACCTCGTGTTTTCCCCTTAATCGCAATATTCACACCCGGCAAAGCCTCTCCTGTTTCATCGACAACAACTCCCGACAATTCGTAAGATGCCTGCTGGTATACAATCGGAGAAGTTACATTATTCCCGTCCAACGCATAAGATGTGGAAGGAAATACGGTCGCTCCTGTAATACAAGAAAGCAGAATAACAGACTCTTTCCAATTTTTAAGGTACAATAATCCCCTTTTCTTTTTCTCTGTCATAATAATAAAGATTTAAATAAATAAAATATATCCCTATAATACTCCTTTAATAAATAGACTCAGGACTCGCCCTATTTCCTCTTTTCAAATTCGGGCTCACCAAAGACTGAATATTCTCAAATGCAATCGACTGTGTTGGAACAAAAGCATCAGACTGCATGTACTGTATCAAACTATATAGTAGCTGTTTTTTCACCGGATCCATCGTTTGGCTATCCAATAAATCCATACTGCATACCAGCAGTTTTCCATTCAGGCAGTTCGTTTCAAAAAGATTAGATAAACGACGGTTGTTAGCGAAATTATCCACACACTCCACAAGCGGTGTAATATGCTGGTAAAAACTATCGACCACAAGAGTCGTAGATTGTGTAGTCAGACTCCACCATTGCCAATCGGTATGCCCTTCCGTCGGGAAAAACTCAAAAACTTTATGCTTCGGATTAAGCAACAGCCCCATCGTCCCAGCCTGTTTCGGGAAATGAACCGGGCTCCAGAATACTGGAACGAACTTGCCCGGTAATCCCACACTGGATTCATAAGGAAGATTATACAGTACTTTCTTTCCTGCTTCAAGTGCACTTCGAGCTTCCGCCAATTTATCTGTAACAATGATATTGCCTTTATCAATAGTCAATGAAGCCGGGTATACCCATATCTTCCAACTATTTGCATACTCAGTACCTTCAATCCGTGCGACCAAACTTAATTGCTCCGCCTCTTTAACCTCATCCAACGGGCAAACAATATCCCCGACAACATTTCCTCCACCTATCCGTACTCCGTTCAGAGCAAAAGAGCCTTTTTTCAAAATACGGCCGGAATTATCAGCCAAAGACCAGTTCAATGTTTTATCATTCAATACATCTGCACCGTAATTAGCTATTTCGATAGCAGCATTAAACGATTCGCTATTGGCATACACCGCTTTCTCAAAACGGGCTAACGGAACAACCGGGGCTGAAAACTGGCGGAAATCTTTCGCATCCGCTACACCTTTACTGTCCCAAAAAGCATTCAGCAAGCCTACTAATGCCGTACTCTGGCCCGGAAAATCATGCAAGTCCAATAATTGAAAACCACTGATTCCCGGAGTTTTCATAGCCCGTTCTATTTCCTCTTTGTACAGGATAGCAGCCAATTTGCCTGATGCCATCAAATAATCTTCTGCTTTATCCAACAGCCCCTTCTTCTCTAATTCCAACTTCACCCCTTTGAAATTCAGAGGATCCAGAACCCCCGTATATTTATCTATTTCTTTCAGGTCAGGATAGACGGCATATTGTCCCACTTCGTGGGTAACTACCGGCACGGGCATACCTTCCACAGAAGCAGAATAATCTTTATTGAAATTAGGACTTTCCACATCGAAAACGCCCTGACCACGCACCCAGCCTTTCCGGGTCCATTGGGTAATAAAGAAATCATCGTTTGGCTCCGGCCAATCACCATGTCCCCGTTCGAAAGTAAAAGAAGTTGTAGTATATAGATGCCGGGGATCTGCAGATTTAACCTGATCCAGTAATCCACCTAAAAATTTAAAATCCGGTTGTAATTCATTACCCAGACTAAGGAAACAGAAAGACGGATGATTACCATATTCCGACAGTATACGACTGGCTTCTTCCCGTACAAAAGCATTTGTTCCGGCATCCTGCCCTACCGTCAACGACCAAAAAGGTAATTCTATCTGCAAATAGAAACCAAGGGAATCGGCAACTTTAAAGGCAGCTTCCGGAGGACACCAGGAATGGAAACGAAGATGGTTCAATCCCCATTCACGAGCAGTTCCAAACACTTTCACCCATCCATCCGCAGTTGTCGGAGGATAACCCGTCAGCGGGAAAATACAGCATTCCAAAGTTCCACGCAGAAAGGTCTTCTTTCCATTTACCAATAATTCTGACTGGTTACGGCTTATCTGCCGCATTCCGAAATCCACGCAAGCATTTGATTTATTCTTATCCGCTTCGATCTGTACATTCATTTCATACAGAAACGGATTAAACTCGCTCCAATACTGAACCTCGTTTCCCATCCCGCAGAATAAATCCAATGCCGTTTCGCCGGCAGGCATCTCCACATCCTTCTTAACTTTACAAACAGTTTTGCCGGAAACCTTTTGTTTTATAGCAACATATAATGTTCCTTTTGTGGATGTCCCTGTATTAACAAGTTTTCCTTTTACATTTACCTGATCGTTCTTTATATCCGGATACACCTGCAAATTTTCGATGGAAACGGCATTTTTAGCCCGCAACGAGATTTCTCCCAGAATACCATTCCACATAATTTGCGTCTCATTCGTATAAGCATGAGCTTTATCGTCTATCGTAATATCATACTGCTTCCGGTTATCCACCCGGACAGTCAAACGATGTTTACCCGGAGTCAGGAACTTTGTCAAATCAAACAAATGAGGACTTATCAAACTTTCCTGTTTACCGGGAACGGCTGCACCATCCACCCAAACAGAGGTTTGCCAGATAACCCGTTCTAATTTCAGTTCAATATTCTTCCCACCCCAATCTGAAGGAATTATAACCTCCCGCGTATACCATGCCGGGCCCACATAACTATTCTTACGGGTTAAATGGAGCACCTGAGGTTTGCCGATTGAAGGAGGCAACCGGTTCGGGATTCCGTAACCGGCATCATCTGTAGTTCCCGGTAATTGAATCTTATTTTCAAAAGAATTTGCATACCACCCCTGAGAAATCCCGACATCCGTACTATCCAATGAAAAATCCCATTCTCCAGCCAATGATATTGTAGAAGGGACATCATTACAAGCTGACAGACTAATCAGGGAAAAAAGTAGAATCATGTAGTAGTTGATGTTTTTCATAATCTTATTGTATATAAAATTTATATTCTGTGTGATGATAATAGGTCTGTCCCGGTAAAAGAATTACAGATGGAAATCCGGAATGATTAACAGCATCCGGAAACCCTTGTGTTTCTAATGCAATTCCTGCATTTCTTAAATAAGGTTTACCATGCTTTCCCATATCGCTTCCATCCATAAAATAGCCGGTATAAACTTGCAACGAAGGTTGATTCGTATAAATAGACAATTCCCTTCCACTCAATTCATCAAAGAGTTCTGCAGCCAAGAACAATCCGTTTTTGCTTTTCTTATCTAATGCAAAAGCAAGGGAAAAACCTTTATTTTCCTTTATTTGAAACAAGTCCGACTGCATTGAAACCGAGATTGGGCGGAGTACACTGAAATCCAAATCTGTTCTTTCAGTAGAGATATAGTTTCCTGTAGGTATTAATTCCTGATCACATTCGATAATCCGGGAAGCCCCGATTCTTAGTTTATGAGAAAGAATATCCGCTTGTTTACCTGATAAATTGAAAAATGCATGGTTGGTAAGATTTACTGGTGTCTTTTTATCACAAACGGCCATACATTCCATACATAATACATTATCATTCCGAAGCGTATAACTGACTTCCACATCCATATTGCCCGGATATCCTTCTTCCCCGTCAAGAGAGCGACAGGTAAATACCACCATTTCCTCTCCTGCCTCATTCAACATAAGCCTTCCGTTCCAATACCGGTTATGAAAGGCAAGATTTCCTCCATGTAAATGATTGGGAGCCGGTTTTCCATATACGTCATTCGCAGCTAATACATATTCCTTTCCATCCAAAGAAAACCGGGCATTGTTTATACGTCCGCAAACCCGTCCGACGATAGCGCCATGATATTGTTCTTTCGCAGAGCTATATTCCTGCAGAGAATTAAATCCTAACAAAACATCATCAAAAATGCCCTGTCTATCGGAAGTACACATGCTAATCCATCGAGCCCCATAACTGGTAAACCGGGCAATCGTTCCCTGCTGATTATGCAAGGTATATAAATACCCCTGAAATCCTTTTTCTAATATAGTATTCGATAAGACATTCATATAATCCAACTTTTGCGCCTTCCGGTATTCAGATTCGATCTTCTCTAAACAGAAACCTTTATATTCGACTCAATAAAAGTTTTTCATCATCCCCATAGCACAAAGTAATAGTATATCATAGAGCCAACAAATAGATAAAAATATTATATAAATGGATTATTCTTCGATTTCACACTTACACATTTATATTTTATGAAGCACATAGAAAACTATCGACTATAAAGTTTGTATTTCCACAAATATGTGCAATATACTTTAATTACAGTCGAAAGTTTTCCACTTTAACTATCAAAGATTATGTTAAAGCCATTAATTTTATATATCAAACAAATGGATTATTTAGTTAATGACTCCTTCTTTTATATTTATACTGCCATCGCCACTGTACAGTAACCTTTGATATTAAACGCCTGACGATATACAGGGAGAAAATCCATACCTGTATTTGTTCATCAGCACCCAACTCTTTATATCATTGCCGCATGAATCTGCACGCCTTGATGATTATTATCCATTGCGGCAGCTTCTTCGAAATAAAACTTTGCCTTATCCATATAGCCCAGCCCCAAATGGCCCAGTCCCATCAGATAGTTGCAATGGATACGATTCTTTTTATTCATATCATCTTCCCAAATCTGAAGATCCGGAAGAGAGACGGCAAAGTAATCCATCTTGAATACATCGAATAAATGTTTCTCTCCATATGTAATCAGATTATTGAACCTGCCACGAGCCTCCGCTTCACGTCCTAATTTACGAAGCGCCAATCCCTGATAAAATATCTTATCCGGTTTCTGGTCATTATAATACATAGCGGCTGCGGGCTGGCTGTTGCCTACGCTGGCTGCGACAAACAAAGCTTCCGCTTCTTCTTTACGGCCTAAGCCATATAAAGCACAGGCTTTATAATAATTGAAATCATTTTCCTGGGCACCGTACAATTTCCCTTCACCCAGATTGTGGGGATACACAAAACACTCGTCAATCCACTGCAATGCTTTTTCAAATTCATTGTCATGCAATAGTTTTTTCACTATTTCCACACGTGCCAGTTGATATTGGGCAGGAACTTTGCCCTCGCCTCCTTCCCATGGATGGAATTTGCGGGCTGCAATCATTTGGGCTGCTTCTTCGTAACGTCCCAATTGGTTCAACAAAGTTACATATTCCAGATATAAATCGTCGCGGGTAAATGCCACCTCCCTATTCCTTTCCAAGAAAGCCAAACGGTCGGCATGCGGACGGTTCAGGCGTTTATACAACTGGTCCAACTCCATCAGGATACGGGCATCCGTGGTATCCAAGGCAAATGCTCTCTCTAATAATAAAACAGCCTCCTGCTGTTTATTCAGTTTATTGAAATAGGCCAAAGAGAGATTGCGAAGAACGGTAGGGAATGCTCCATCCAGCTTAGCAGATTGTTCCCAACAAGCGATTGCTTCCGCATACTGACGCTTATCATACCAAAGATTTCCCAAATAATAGCAAGCCTTTGGAGCTCTCCCGGCAAAATCAATAACAGACCGAAGAGCCAAAATCGCATCCAAAGCATTCGGGAAACAGCAATCCGGTGATTGTTTTTCCGCAATCCGGACAGCCTCTTGCCCCTCATCGATACGCTCCAGTTTCAATAAGAACCAAGCCTTATAATAGTGTAATAAGGTCTGATTGGAGACAGAAGCATGTATCGCCATATCTGCAACTGCCAGCGCATCCTCCCAACATCCGGCAGAAGCATAGTCCAATGCCAGTTCTTCGTAATTATGGGCTTCCTGGCGCATTAAAGCTATCAACGCATCCTTATCGGCTTCATTTCCGGAGATAAAATACTTCTCTAATCCGCAACCAAAATTAAAACGGTCGATGGAAAGGGAGTTTTCTATAAAAGCAAGCGCCTCATCCGTACGTCCCAGACGACGCAATATAATTGCTTTTAAATGACGTCCGCGAAGATTGTGCCAATTACGCAACAAGGATTTATCTATTTCATAAAGTGCATCCTCCCAATTTCCTTTGGCAGCAGACAACTGAGCCAGCGAATAATAACCGGCATCCTGCCAGGCCGCATTCCAGCAAGCCTTATAAAAGAAATCATACGCTTCTTCCGTTTTGCCCTGATACTTTAAGGAAAGTCCCAGATTATACAAAGGTTCGCCATCGTACGGGTTCGGATTCCGTTCTGTCAATGTTTTAACAGCCCGGCGAAGATAAACCTCCGCCTTTCCGAACTGCCCTTTGCGGATAAGCCACAAGCCCATAGCATTATTGTTGCGTACATCATCGGGATCACGCAACAGGGCTTCTTCATAATAATCGGTCGGAGCATAAGTCGCATGGCGATATTGTTCCAAATGAAGACCTGTCAGATAAAGTTGTTCGGTAGTACGGACCTCTTTAGGGTCAAGAGCCGCTTTAGCCGGGTCCGGAACTTCCTTTATTTCATCCGGCTCAGGTTCCCAGGAGAGCATTAATTTTCCGGAGGCTCCGTATACTGAAACACAAACATCTTTCAAATCAGGAACAGGGACGCTTGTTTCAAAAAGACGCTCAGGCGAAACATCCTGTACCGTATCCAATACCGGGTTCCCGGCTTTCGTAACTAAAACATGCAATCCATTCTGAACAGATGTAGCAAACAATTTCAGGCAGGCAGCATCTCCATCCGGCTCGATATTCATTAACAAATCGGAAGAAGCATTCTTTACCACACCCAGTTCCCGGTACGGCATGAAATATTGGGTAAACGTTTTCTCCTCATACGGTTGCAGCCAGGTAAAATCCGGTTGATTGTCCGTATAAACACCAGTCATCAATTCGATATACGGTCCGTCCGCATCCGTCAGGTTACGGTCCCAAGCCTGTCCGAAATCACTGTTACCCCACGTCCATTGTTTTTTACCCGGAGAGATATGATGGTTTGCCACATGTAAAACGCCGGCACGGGTATCGTTTTCATATCCGCCCACAAAATTATACTTGGAACGGATAGCCATATAAGAAGTCGGTACCGGAATATTCTTATAGCGGGAAATATCCACACCTGCCGAGTAATCCATTTTATAATAAGTTCCGGTTGCTATCGGATAGCGGGATACATCCCGTTTGCCATGATCGAACACCGCATTCACATCACCGGGAAATACGGACTGGTAATATTCATTTACAGCAACCGCCGGATTCGCCCACCAAAGAAAAGTCTGCGGTATCGGAGTGGGATTATACACCTTTCCCTGGATTTCCAGCACGGCACGTCCCGGACGCAAAGTAAAGCCCGCCATCCCTTTCTGGTGGAACATACGTTCTCTTTCGCTCACCCAAACAACCGCACTGCCGTCGGCGCGTTTCTCTATCGAATAATCCACCGGGAGAAAGGTACTCGGACGATGGTGCTGAGGCCAGTTAAATTCGATTCCTCCCGAAATCCAGGGCCCCGTCAACCCGACCAATGCCGGTTTGATAACATGATTGTAATAGATAAAATGCCGCTTCTTCAGCTTGTCGTATGCCATTTGCACACGCCCGCCCAACTCCGGTAATATCATTACCTTGATGTACTCATTCTCCAGATAAATAGCATGGTAACTTTTATCCTCACATGTATCTTCAATTTTTTCTACTACAGGATATGGATAAACAACTCCACTACTTCCCTGATAAACTCGCTTTTCGAGGAACATAGGATTTTTTTCAGGTTTCCCTATGCCATACGTCGGTAAGAGAATATCTTCTTCCCAAACATTCACCATCTCTGCCATATTCATTCGTGTTATTTCGTTAATTCTTTTTCCAGCTCTTCCAATGTTTTACCTTTTGTTTCAGGTAGTTTGGCACGAATAAACAGAAAGCCTGCCAAACAAATGATTCCATACAACCAGAAAGTGCCCGAAGCTCCAACCGTTTCATTCAGTATAGGGAATGTATAAGTGAGCAGGAAGCAGGCTACCCAAAGGAAAAAGGTAGAAAGTGCCATCGCCATCCCACGTATTCGTACCGGAAATATTTCAGAAAGTACCACCCAGACGACCGGCGCCAGCGACATTGCGTAACATGCTATTGCCAAAACGACCAGCAATAACATCGGCCAACCGCTCATTTCCAGAAAATAACAGGTTCCGAGAGTCGCATATATCAGAGCCAACCCTGCCGAACCGACAAACATAAGCGTCCGTCTGCCCCATTTGTCTACCGTATAGATGGCAACAAATGTAAAAATCACATTGGCAACCCCTGTCACCACAATATTCATCAATACATCGGATACGGCATAACCGGCTTCCGAAAAGATCTCGTGTGCATAATTAAATATGACATTAATGCCGCACCACTGTTGGAAAACAGCCAGGACAATCCCTATAACCAAGACTCCCCGCACATTGGGTTGCAAAAGCGAACGCCAATTCGCACTTTCCTCTTTCCTATCGGTTAACTGACCTAATTCCGCCAAAGTCTGTCGTGCATATTCGTTGCCACCTACACGGGCCAGAATTTTACCGGCTTCCACCGGTTGTCCCATCGTTGCCAGCCAGCGGGGACTTTCCGGGATAACAAAAGACAAAATAAAAAACAAACCGGCCGGAACCAGCTCCGCCCAAAACATCCAGCGCCAGGCCCATTCAATACTTTCTGCACTCAGGCTTTCCGTTCCCGAAGAAAAATACCTCCCTATCTGCCAGTTTGCCAACTGCGCCATCAAAATACCCAATACGATGGTCAACTGGTTCAGGGAAACAAATTTCCCTCTGACAGCAGCAGGAGAAACCTCCGCTATATATACCGGTGAAACATTCGAAGCGATTCCAATCCCAAAACCTCCTATAATCCGATAAATCACAAACCAGGTGAAACTATCCACCGCACCGGTACCAATAGCCGATGCCACAAACAGGAAAGAAGCTATAATCAACATTTTCTTACGCCCATAGCGGTCGCTCCAGGAACCGGAGAGCAAAGCCCCGGCCAGACAACCGATCAATGCACTGCTCATCGCCCAGCCACGCAATGCGGCTGAACCTTCCAAACTAAAAAACGGCTCATAGAATATTTTAGCTCCTCCAATCACCACCCAGTCGTAACCGAACAATAATCCTCCCATGGCTGAAACCAGGCAGATTAATAATAAATAGGTCGTTGTTTGCTTCATAACAATCACATGTTTAAGATATGCTGCAAAGTAAATAGCTTCCGGAATAAAAATAAATAGATAAAAGATTTATGAAGATGGACTATATTTCGATTTTAATTGTAAGTTTGTCCTGTTCTTAAATCTACAGATATGATAAAACGAAAAGACGGTTTCAGCGGCGAACGGGCGCTCGTGCTTCCCCAATCAATCGTACAGGAGATGGAAGATGACCCGTTCTCATCCATTCTCCACATTACGGACATCGGTTATTATCCGAAAGCATGGCACCATTTCAGGGAGCGGAAAGAACCTATCAGCCAGTTTGTATTCATCTATTGTATGGAGGGCGCCGGCTGGTATAAAGTGGACGGACACGAATATACCGTAACAGCGAACCAGTATTTCATCCTGCCGGCAGGAATCGGACATGCATACGGGGCGGACGAAAATGATCCATGGACTATTTACTGGATTCACTTCAAAGGAAAACTGGCGGCCCACTTCGGAAAGCTCTCCACCCGCCCTATAGAAATCAAACCCGGCATCAATTCACGCATCAGCAACCGCATCGACTTGTTCGAAGAAATATTCCGGACACTGGAGATGGGATACAGCCACGAGAACCTGCTATATGCCTGTTCCATCTTCTACCATTATCTGGGCACGCTCCGTTACCTGCAACAATACCGGGATGTGGCACGCAACGAAGAACAAAAGAACGATATTGTAACGGCCGCCATCCATTTCATGCGGGAGAATATCGAGAAAAAACTGACCTTACAGGAAATAGCGGAACACACCGGATACTCATCCTCCCACTTCTCCGTCCTGTTCAGCAAACGGACCGGATATGCCCCTCTGGCCTATTTCAACCAGCTAAAGATTCAGAAAGCTTGCCAACTGCTGGACTTCACCGATATGAAAATAAACCAGATATGCTATAAGATAGGAATAGAAGACACCTACTATTTTTCACGCTTATTCAGTAAAATAATGGAGATGTCGCCCCGGGAATATAAAAAGATGAAGAAAGGATGAAAGTTCATTCCTTCCGGCAGCCGTATTTCCATGAAAAGTCAGAGGCGTGATAAAACCTCCATCACATAATTGCGCCGTTGGCGGGAGATGCTGACGGAAGAGCCGTCTTTCATCCGGATATACCCGCCGTCCGATTTGATGAAGCTCTTTATCTCGTCGAGGTTTATCAGATGGGATTGGTGTACACGCAGGAAGTTGTAGGGGGTCAGCAGTTCGTCGAATTCCTTCAGCGTTTTAGAGACAATCAGTTTTTCCCCGGATTTCAGGTAGAAAGTCGTGTAGTTGCTTTCCGACTCGCAACGGACAATGGAGCCAATCTCCACAAACTCTATCTTATCGGCAACCGAGAGGGCTATTTTCTTTTGCTTGTCCAGGGTACGGGTATTCTGCAACAGGTTTTGCATCCGTTTATTTTCCTGTTTGCGGAGGATAATCTGCACGGCTTTCTCCACCGCATGAATCAGTTCAGCCGAATCGAGCGGTTTCAGCAGGTAATCGAGTGCACTGAAACGGATGGCCTGAATGGCATAGCTGTCGTAGGCCGTCACGAAAATAACTTCAAAGGAGATGTCCCGGAGACTTTCCAGCAGGGAGAATCCGGTATCTCCCCCCAGCCGGATATCCAGGAAAAGGATATCCGGTTTTGTTTCGGGCAGAAGGATACGGGCTTCCGCAACCGAGCTGCAAATAGCTACTACTTTAATCTGCGGACAACAGGTTCCGAGCATGCGGAGCAAGTTCTCGCGGTTTGCCTGTTCGTCTTCTACAATTGCTGCGGTCAGTTTCGTATCCATAGTTTCATCTTATAAAGGGATGGATAAGCGGACGTGGCAACCGGACACAGACTCTTTCTCCTGCCTGTTCTCGATTGTAATGCCGATTTCCGTATTATACAATGTTTTCAATATCTCGAATTGGCTGGTAATCGCACGGATGCCGAAACCCTCGTCTGCTTTGGCATCGAACCCGGGACCATCGTCCGTTATGTCAATCACCAGCAACTGGTTTTGCAAAGATAAGCGAATTGTGATTTCCCCCTTGCCTTGCGGTGCAATTCCGTGCTTTACGGCATTCTCCACAAACGGTTGTATCAGCATTCCCGGAATCTCCACCACATCCGGTTCGATATGGCTGTCGACCGTCAGCGAGTAAGAGAAGGGGACGCGGAGTTGTTCCAGCTTCAAATACAACTGCAATTGTTCGATTTCATCGGACAGGGTAACCAGTTTCTTTTCCGAGGTGGCCAGCACTTTCCTGAGCAGGCGCGAGAAGTCTATCAGGTATTCGTTGGCCTCTTCGTTTGCCGAGCGGTTAATCAGGTTCTGGATGGAGCTCAGCGCATTGAAGATGAAATGCGGGTTCATCTGCGAGCGGATGGCACGGAGTTCGAGTTCGCTGATATGGCGGCGACGTTGCTCCCGCTTCTGCCTGTTTTTCGTCCGCATGTAGTAGACAATGCCGATAAGGACGCAGACCAGTAGCGACCCCAGCACGCCTTCCTTGAACCCTTTCATAAAATCGCCGGACGAATCGCCTTTCAAATCCTTTTGTACCAGCCCGAGGATTGGTTTTATGTTCAAATCGCCGAACCTCCGGTAAAGGATTGTGCCGTCTTCGCGCATCAGGACGGTAAGGGGACCGGTACCCAGTTTATAATTCAAGTACCGTTTCTGTTCTTCGGGAATCGCTTTGTAGGGCTTCACCCGTTCGGTGTTCTGAGGGGAGAAACGCGCATACATTTCGAGCTTCACGGTAGATGCCAGCCCTTCTTTTTTGAGCAGTTGCTGCAAGTCGAGGGCATTCTGGAGGTTCGGAACACTAAGCCCGCCACCGGTCGATAAAAACAGCAGGATGTATTTCCGGTCGCTCCCCTTTACCAGAGGCAGGCTGTCGGCTATCATAAGACCGGATTCGCGGATGTTCTTACCGGATTCGAAAGGAGCCAGCTTGTCGTACAGGTTCCTCAACCTGTTTGTCAGGGAGGTATCCGGGCAGGAGGCGATGAAATCGTTGTAATCGTCTTCCAGCTCACAGAACATCTTTTCGCCCGTCAGTTCCATCAGGTTTACTGCACTGACCAGATATTTGGGATAACCGGAGAAGATTTGCTTGTTTAGCCCGTAATCTTCCTGCGGGGTCAGCTTTTTCTGCTTGTTCAGGCTCAGGTTATCCGCTTTGAGTTCCTGTTTTTTATAGGCAGCATAGGTATAGAGGAAATAGCCGTAATGCGCAGCCCCCATATTTTTCAACTCGTATGCATAGTCGATAAGCGGATTGAGCGATGCAAAGCAAGGAGCTTGCCAGTCGGGCAAACCGCTTTTCAGCCAGATATCCTTGTTGGCAGCTTGCATGTATTGGCGCAGGACGAATGCGGCTTGCAGATACTGTTCATTGATTTCGAACGTCCTTCGCCAATACGGGTCCATCTTCCCAGAATCTTCCTTCAGGGCGGTCCGGAAAAGGGTTTCGCGCTGCCGGAAGGCTTCTTTGAACTGTTCGGGGGAAGAGAGGTCGAACTCGAAGAGGTTGCCGAATTGCGGCAAACCGTAGCGCAAGTTGTTTTGCTCGCAGCCTCGTCCAAGGAAGCGGGTGACGTGCGCTTCTTCAAAGGCTTTCTGGTCTTGCGTAATGCAATCGCCCGGGGTAAGCAGCATGGTCGTATATTTGCCCACTTCGTATTCGGTGGGATAAGGGATAAACAGTTTCTTATGGACGGTTTCGTTCTTGCCGGTTTCGAGGTTGAAGAAGCTACAGGTAAATTCCGTATTCGGAGGCAGTGCAAACGAGGCCTCGATAACCCGTGCATCCGACGTGAGCTGGATAGTTCCGTCGTTCTTCCATCCGGTCAGCAGGCCTTTTGCTGCCGGGATAAGCAGTTCGGAGAGGTTTACCGAGTCGCGGACGGTTGTTTCGGGATAGGCGGACAGTCCTTCCTGCCTCACTCCGAAGGGGACATAGACTTTCGAATAGGCAAAAGAGGTGTTCGCATTGTCGACGGCAAGCGCATTCCGGCTTTTCCGGTCGTAGGTGACGCGCAAGACAGGTTTGTCCGGCACACGGCCCTCGATAGCGAAGTCTTGTCGGTAGCGGCTGTCGAAATAGTAAAAGCCTGGCTTTGCGTTATCGTTCCGGCAGTCGTACAGGTTCTTGAGGGTGTAGTCGATGGTCAGGGCATCGGCATTTACATCCGCCACGGTAGCCTGGAAGATAACTCTCCGGATATTCTCAACCCGCCAGGGCAGTTCCTCCCGCAGACCCGGAGCGATGTAGGGATAGTAGTGGACGGACTCGATGGCTACCCTGTCGCCCTTTTTCAGGGAGTCTGGCGTATACGGAGCGGACGTTTCCGCGAAACCGCTTTGCACCAGAAAAAGAAGAAATAGTAAGCATACTGTTTTCATACCTGTAAAAATAAGATGAATAATTTAATTACCTTCCGAAAGTATCTTATAAAGGTTGAATGGCTGTATGTAAATGAGCGGATAGCGGTTTTGGATGAGTATTCCTTCTTCCGTCGACGGCAGACGCCGAGGCGCGTCTATGATAGACGCAGGGCGCCGTCGACAGCAGACGCCGAGCGCCGTCTACGGTAGACGCAGGGCGGCGGCGATGGTAGACGCAGAAATCAAAGGAGCGTGCCGGATGTATATATTAGGATATATTAGAGAACGCAGACTACGCAGACAGAGCGCAGACTTTCGCAGATTCTATTGATTTTCAATAAAATAGTCTGCGAAAGTCTGCGTGTTCTGCGAATTCTGCGTTCAGTAATAGCTTTTTGATAACCTTCTAAAAAATATACTTATATAACGGGCGATGTTATAATTCGCTGGGCTTGTCGCCGTCACTTGGCGTCCCCACTGTCAGGGGAAAGGGATATACCAGCGTGCGCGGCTCTTTCAGCAGGGTGGCGGAATTGCTGAACCAGGTTTCGATTTCCAGCCTGTAAGTTCCGTCTGCCAATGGTGTGGGGAGCGTAAACATCAGGCGGCTCGGGTCGTTGATACCGAAGGTGGTAATGGTGGCGGCTACTGCCTGCGTGCTTTCCTTTATCAGTTTGAGCGTACCGGTTCCTGTGCCGTCGGCATTGACGCATTTGATTTTTGAGCCGGTGATGTCCAGCATACCGCCTGGGGTGATGGTGCCGTCGGTCAAGCCCGTGGTCACATCTTTTACAAGGCTGATACGTGCGCCGCCGAAGTTCTTCACGTTCCCCGAAAACTCAGGGGTTACCTTTGCCACCTCGGCACGCATGGCTACCGAAGGGGTGATATTGATGATACATTTGTTGGCATCCGGGTTTATTACTCCCGTGGTCCCGATAAGCAGTCCGGTGATAGAGGGGGAATACAAGGCCGAGCCGGTCACCACCGTATTGCCCTGACAGACCAGTTGACGGATTTTCTCGTCTACCAGATTGCAGATATTCACGATTGTCTCCGGACGGTATTCCGTACGTTCCGCGGCGATGGCACCGGCAATGCCTTCGATGGTGAGCGACTTGATTGTTTTCACTTTTGCAATGTAATCTTCTTTTACGTCCTTTGTCATGGTGTACTCTTCAAGGTCGAAGAACCATTTGTAGTTTGTTGCCATAGGGTAAATTGTTTAAATAATTAATACTTATGTTATGGAAAACCGGTAGTACCGGGGTATATAAATCGAATGAAGCGAAGAAGCGGATGGGGTCGGATTCGCCTGTCTATTGGCGGATACAGCGAACAGAGCACCCGCGCGCTGTATACTCCCAGTACTGGTCCAATGAAGCACTGCGGAAACTCCCGGCAATGGTACCCCCGTACCCATACGATGACGACCAATAGGCGCCGAGGGAACCCTGTTCTTCAGGGTTCCCATCTTTGTACCTCCGACAACCCGCAGCAGGCAAAATAAGCAGGGGGAAACCACTCTCTGCATTCACTTTAAATAAACCGCCACTGCCATCCCAGCTATTCGCGTTTCCGATAGACACCAATTCATCTATAGTCGGTACACGATAACCCGTCGGGCAAGGGTCGTTTGCTCCTTTGCTGCTACCGTTCCATAAAGAGTTGTCCGTCCTGTTTAACCAGTTGTTAGGGTTGTTAGGTGCCTTATAAAAATTGTTACCGGGACGAGTACTACCGATAGGACCATTGGCTACCGGACCTCCATAATTGGTTGCTTCGTAACGCCCCCACTGGTAAATATTGCCAGTTCCGACTACTCTATTGTTTGCTCCATCACCGGCCCGTGCCACACGGCTTGCCCCACAGTTGACGGGAGCCCACCATTTGCCATTTTTCCTGATAGCCGTATAATACGGGCTGTCGCCTCCGGCAGGATAACCATAGTAAGAGGCCCCGCGCCAGATGGTGTAAGATTTAACTGTATTTCCATTATGCCGGATATTCATTACAGCCCTGTGAAGTTGATAAGCCGCATCCGTCCCGCTTGCCGCATTTACCACCACATTGAAGGTATATTTACGCCGGTTGTTTACCAACTCGGTTTTTACAAGTTTGGAATTATTCAGCCAGCTATTACCTCCGTTCTGCGAGTTGCAATACGAACGATCATAATCAGGAGATAATGTAGGGGCGAACATGCTGTAGAAAGATAGGGTCATCGTTTTTCCTCCGGTCACTACGCGGTAACCGCTCGAATTAGATTCGTTATACCCGCTAAGGTCGGTTGCCAGCCATGCATTGGCTTCGGTAAAGCGAACCTTTACCTCTACGACCTTGGTTTCATCCCCACTGTTTATTATACGGATGGTTTGTTCGCCGGGAACTGCCGTAGGGAAACCGGACTTCGATGGGTCTAACTTTACCGTATAAGAAAAAAGATTGGTACTGCTGCTTGTCGTTCCATAAGTCAGCCACTCGGGACCGGAGATATTGGAGCCGCCTACACTTTTCCCGGTAATGGTGAAGGAGGGGACTGTGTAGTCTGCTGCGGCATGTACAGCAACAGTCTCCGGCGAACTCAGAACCGGCATCGCCGGAAGCGGTTTTACATAAAGCACGTTTTTAATCCCGCTTTCAGGGTTCGTGAAGCTGAAAACGGCATCGGGATACTCCTCCCTGTCATAACCCGATTTCACTGAAATCGTATAAACCTGTCCTTCTTCCGGTGTACTTACCACTTCCGGTCCGCTTACATCCAACCAGTCGCACTGCTGCATTTCCGGACCGCCGGCATACTCTTTGCCCATATCCAGGGAAGCCTTGCCCTCTATCTGCACTTTGAAATGATAATTGTCTGTCGCTTCTATGGCTACCGTATGGTTCGTTCCCGTATAGGTTGCCTTCCCTTTCATTTCTTCGGGGATGATAACGGTTATCGGTGGAACAGGTATGATAAAAAGCAAGCTCTCGCTTCCGGTTATCCCATCGGTAAAGCGAAAAACGGCTTTGGGATAGCTATCCTTGTCGTAGCCTGGTTTTACGGAGACGGTGTAGCGATAACCCGCTACCGGGGCTTTTGTTACTTCCGTGGGTGCGCTTATCTCCAACCAGTCGAATTGTTGAATGGCGGCACTGCCGGGATAATTCTTGGTAATGTCCGGGGCTGTATTGCAGCGAACCTGTACATCGAAAGAGGTGCCTTCGCTGGCTTCTATGGCTACCGTACGGATATCTTCCGTATAATTAACAAGGTTTTTCATCGCCTCGGAAATGAGAACCGACAGCGACAGGGCATTGCTTTCTCCTGATGGGTCGTAGCCGTCTATACTTCCGCCCGCATCCCAATCTGCCACATCCAGCGTAAAGTCCAGCTTATATTCATCTGCTTTTGTGATACCGATGAAGTACCGGTGGTTAGCGTTTATCTCAAGGGCAACAGAATCTCCATCAGCGGTTTGCTGCTTGAAAGGGATTTGATATGTCACCTCTTTTGCCTCTGTCTGGTTTACCTGATAGGTACCGTTCAGAATCAGGTAGCCTTTATCTTCCAACGGGCTGGGATAGCTATAGAACGCAGATACCTGCAAACCTTCATTGGCTTTCTCTCCTTCAAAAGCACGTGCCGGATAAGTAATTAACTCCCCGTCTGCCACAGGGAGAGCACCATATGCTTTAACCGGGAAGAAAGTGGTTCCTCTCCTCCCGTTGCCCATTGAGATGGATTCCAGATGGAACTTGGATTCCGTCTCTATATTGCTTACATCGAAACGTGCCATTGTGCGGCTTAACTTAAAGCCTACCTGTATACGTGCCGAAGAATCGAAGTTTGTCAGGTCTATAGGAGTGGTTTGTGCTCCTGTCATCGGAAGAGGCAAGTCTAATGCCGGGGAGGCATTCGTCAGTAGTGGGGAATGGAGTTCCTGAAACTGTTGCTCGGTAGGAATGCCGTCTGTCAGGACGCCTGTTGCTATATCATAAGTAAGCGGGTCGAAATAGGTATCGGATACCGGGTTGCCATCGACCGGGTCAATCAGTTCTGTTTGGTTGGCTATGCAGTAAAGGCGGACAAACAGCCCTTTTTGAAGTTCCAGAAGTGCAGTAGTAGTCGCATTATCCGCTCCCGGTGCAAGGTTGAGTTTCTTTGCGCCTGCCGGAAGTGCTGAACCGTCCTGCCGGTAGGAGAACCGTTCGCGGAAGGTATAGGTATCCCCCTCTGCTTTTGCACCGAATACATATACGTCGAGTGTTGCGATTTCGTTCTCCGCTTCAGTGGCAATAGGAGCATCTGCCTTAGTTTGCGACTTAGTTGCTTTCACAGTGAGTTTGTTCTTAAAGGAAAGAAGTACCTCACGTTTGTTTCCACTATCCGTTCCGTCTGTGGGTGCTCGGTCTGCTTTATCCGCCTCAACCGTACAGGTAGCAAGCAGATATACGCTTGCCGCAAGTGCCAACACCACTTTGAAAAAGGGAGATCGATTCTGCAGTTTTGTCCTCGTCTTCATATATATTATCGTTTGTGTTTCTTTTTATCTTATTTGCAAGTAGCGAACGGTGCAATTATTCTTCTTTAAAGGGACTGTGTTAGTTCTCTAAAGACTAAGTTAAGCGAAACAAATATATAAAGATATTATTACATATTAACTGCGTAATGCTTTGATTTTAAAGCTTTAATGCGTATATATAGACGTCTGGAAAGCCGAGAATATATGATTCTTAACAGCTTTCACGGCACGACATTTTTTAATTTATCCTAATTCTTAACTTAGTCTTTAGAGAACTTAATACCTCCTTTTCGGGTATTCCCGGGTGGA